>Ga0209382_10000657_pt1 | contig 56224 bp, 50 predicted proteins | sample SoiMetdeltSBSDD5_FD_187599 | JGI IMG/M metagenome (GOLD analysis project Ga0209382, IMG submission 187599) | Bulk soil microbial communities from a Populus tree surrounding site in Tennessee, USA - Soil MetaG P. deltoides SBSDD5 (SPAdes) (version 2) | ecosystem: Environmental > Terrestrial >...
TAACGGCCGCCGTACGACCGTCTACCGGGTGGTGCTGGACAGCGACGCGGGCTGGTTGCGGGACGTAGCGGGTCTGACAGTGAAGGACGTCGACGGTTGCTCCGCGCAGATCGATGTCGGCGAGCCCGGGCGTGAGCAGGAGCTGCTGCGGGCCGCGCTGGAGCGTGGCCCGGTCCGTGAGCTGACACCGGTGCGGCCCGCGCTCAGCGATGTCTTCCGGGAGGCGACCAGCCGATGAGCGACACGCAGACGGAGCCCACACCAGCCGTGACACCAGCCGTGACACCAGCCGTGACACCAGCCGTGACACCAGCATGGTGGCTCGTGGCCGAACGCGAGATCACCACGAAGGTGCGGGACAAGACGTTCATCGGGTCGACGGTATTCCTGCTGCTCATCGTGCTCGCCTCGATCGTGATCCCGGCGCTGATCTCCGGCTCCGACGGCCCGGACAAGGTCGCTGTGGTCGACCCGCTCGGTACGGCGGTGGTGAAGCGCGCGGACCAGGTGGCCGGTGGTGGCGCGTACGAGGCCCGCCAGCTCGCCGGGGTACCGGAGGCGGAGCGGCTGGTGTCCGACGGTGACGTCGACGCGGCGCTGGTGCCCGGCGACGGCGGGTACACCGTGGTCGGCGGCTCCGAGGTGGACTCCGACTTGCTGGCGAGCCTGCGCGAAGCACTGCTCGCGCAGCAGACCGAGCGGAACGCGGCCGGTGCCGGGCTGACCCCGGACGAGCTGCGCGCCGGAAGCGGGCTGACCGAGCGGCTGCTCGACCCTGGTCCGATCCCGCCACTGGTGGCCGAGCTCGCGAGCATCGGGCTGGCGATCGTGTTCTACATGACCGCGCTCGGGTTCGGGATGATGATCGCGCAGAGCGTGGTGCAGGAGAAGGAGAGCCGCGTGGTCGAGATCCTTGCCGCGGCGGTCCCGATCAGGGCGCTGCTGTGGGGCAAGGTGCTGGGCAACTCGATCATGGCACTCGCGCAGATCACCGTGATCGCGATCGCGGCCATCATCGGCCTGACCGCGATCGACCGCGACGATCTGCTCAGCGTGATCGCGCCGGTCAGCGGCTGGTTCGTGGTGTACTTCGTGCTCGGGTTCGTCGCGCTGGCCAGCCTGTGGGCGGTCGCCGGCTCGATCGCCACCCGGCAGGAGGACCTGCAGTCCACCACTCTGCCCGGGCAGATGATCCTGCTGTTGCCGTTCTTCTTCTCGGTCTTCGCCGGTGACAGCGCGAAGACGGTAGCGTCCTTCGTGCCGATCGCCTCGTCGATGGCGATGCCGGGCCGGATGCTGACCGAGGACGTGCCGCTGTGGCAGCCGTTGGTCTCGATCGCGATCCTGATCGCGGCGACCGTCGGGCTCGTCGCCGGCGGCGCCCGGCTGTACGAGCGGACCCTGCTGCAGACCGGCCGGCGGATGGGTTACCGCGAGGCGATAGCGCAGAAGGCAGAGTAGTTCATCGGTGATGGCGGCGCGGCGTTACGGTGCGGCAGCACTCTGTAATGGAACCGCAATGCTCTGGCCGTGCTTGCCGTGGGATGGGTCGACTACGGTTTCGGCGCATGAACGTCGAGCTGCGCCACCTGCGGGTGGTGGTCCTGGTGGCGGAGTCCGGCAGTGTCGGGCGCGCCGCGCGGTCCCTGAAAGTGAGCCAGCCGAGCCTTACCGCCCAGCTGAAACGCATCGAGGCGGCGTTCGGCGGGCAGTTGTTCGAGCGCTCGCACACCGGCGTCACTCCGACGCCGCTGGGCCGGTACGCGGTCGAGCGGGCGCGAGCCATCCTGGTCGACGTCGACCACCTCGCGGCAACCGTGAGCGCGATGACCGCTGTCGAGCCGAGCAGCGTCCGGCTCGGCGGCTTCCCGACCGCGCCGGTCTCCGGAATCGCGAACCGGTTGCGTGCGCACCACGACATCGAGCGGGTCAGCATCGAGGTCGAGTGGTCCAGCTCGGTGCTGCTCCAGCAGCTCGTCAGCGGCCGGCTGGACTTCGCGATCCTGCGGGAGTACCCGGGATTCGAGCTGCGGACGCCGCCCGGTGTGCACGGCCGCACGATCGTCGAGCGTGAGTCGGCGTACGTCGCGATGTCGACCGGCCACCGGCTGGCGAAGTCCACCGCGCCCGGAGCCGAGGTCAAGCTGGCCGACCTCTGCACCGAGGAGTGGATCGGCGAGCCACCGGACGACTCGGGCTTCCACGTACTGTTCCGGGCGGCCTGCGAGGACGCCGGGTTCCAGCCGAAGGTGGAGCACCACTCGGTCGACACCTCGGTGCAGATGGGCTTCGTCACCAGCGGGCAGGGTGTCGCGCTGACCGCGCCCACGTCGTACCGGGTGCTGTCCGGCTCGGTCACCACCCGGCCGCTGGCCGGCGAGCCGATCCACCGCCGGCTGCTGCTCGCCTGGAGCGGTGACTCACCGCGGGCCCAGATGGCCGACGAGGTGTGGGACATGGCGGTGTCGGCGTACGACGAGGCGCTGCACGAGCACGCCGCCCGGCCGGTCGCGATGGCCCAGGCTGTCTAGCGCCGCGGCGGGCCGCCGAAGACGGGCGGCATCGGGTTCGGGTTGGCCTGCGGGTACGGGCCGCTGGGGTACTGCGGCGCCGACGTCGTGTTCCAGCGGCGCAGGCCGAGGATGAGCAGCACGACGCCGATGAACAGCAGCGAGCCGTCCCACAGGATGTAACCGGCCGACCGCTCACCCGGCAGCTCGAACAGCTTCAGCAGGTCCACGACCGTCGTCAGGGGGAGTAGCTGTACGGCGCCGGCGGCGGCCGTCATCAGCAGCCCCACGCCGACCAGCGCACCCGCGCCGAACGCGCCCAGCATCAGGCCCAGTACGACTGCGGTCGCGACCAGCAGCAAGAGCCACGGCAGCGTCTTGGTCAGCTCGTTATCGAACCGGACGGCACGGTACGCCGCCAGCCGTGCGCCACTGATGTTGAGGGCGACGGTGGCCGCCCAGCCGAGCCGATGATGATGCCCAGTACCAGCCCCGCTCCCCGTCCCACCTTCACACTCCGCGGTCCGCCGGCGGCCGGAACTCGGTGGTGGAGTCGTCGTCAGGCGGCGAGAAGACGCGGGTCCGATCGGCGCCCTGGTCGGCGTACGCGGAGCTGGTGTCCGGTATCCGCTCGTCCCGGCGCGCGTTGAGGCGTGCCTGCTCCTCCGCCTCGATGGCGCGCACCTCGTCGGCCCGCAGCTGCCGGCGCCGCCTCGCGGCAAGCGCGATCAGCTGGAAGGTGTACACCAGCGTGATCACGCCCAGCACCGGCACCAGGCCGTCGAGCACCGCCTTCTTGACGCCCTCGATCATGCCGTCGGTGACGCCCGGGATGTCGTTCAGGAAGTTCGTCATCCGGTTCGGGATGAAGTACACGGCGTACGCCATCACCCCGAACACGATCGCCGCGCCGAGCGATCCCGCTCCGGCGAACAATGACACCGCGATCCAGAGCGCAAGGGCCCAGACGGCGTACACGACTCCTGTTTCGCGGGCACTGAGGTCGATATCGCCGCCAGAGGCCAGCACACCGAAAGCTGCCGGTCCGGCTAGGGCGACCGCGACGCCGAGAATGAACCCAAAGATCTTGGCCATCCACACACCATATGGGGGACGGCGTCGCGACATGCCGTTGCACGCGTGCCGGGGTGTCGCACCTCGGGTGCTGTCAGCCGAGGGGAGCCAAGCCGTAACTCACGGTGCCCGCGGCGACCGGCTGAGCGGACGCCAGGTCCGGACTCCGGTCGTACTCGTCCCAGCTGAGCAGCTCCTCCAGGTGCCGCCTGGCCGGCTCGATGACCTCGGCGACGGTCACGTCGCGGCCCAGCTCGGCCGACAGCGACGTGGTGCCCGCGTCGCTGATGCCGCACGGCACGATCCGGTCGAACCAGCTCAGGTCCGGGTCGCAGTTCAGCGCGAACCCGTGCATCGTGACGCCGTGCGAGACCCGGATTCCGATCGCCCCGACCTTGCGCTCCGGGCGCTGGTCATCGGCAGGGAGCCAGACACCGCTACGGCCCTTCACCCGACCCGCGGCGACTCCGAGGTCCGCGCACACAGCGACCAGCGCCTCCTCGAGCCGGCGGACGTAGTCCACCACGTACACGTGTGACGCGAGCCGGACGACCGGGTACCCGACCAGCTGCCCCGGGCCGTGCCACGTGATCTTGCCACCGCGGTCCACGTCCACCACCGGAGTACCGTCCACCGGCCGCTCGTGCGGCTCGGTCCGCTTGCCCGCGGTGTACACCGGCGGGTGCTCGAGCAGCAGCACGGTGTCCGGCTCGGTCCCCGCGACGACGCCCGCGTGCAGCCGCCGCTGCTCGTCCCACGCCTGCCGGTAGTCCACCCGGCCCGCCTCCACGAACCGGATACGCCGCTCTGTGATGTCGAGGTCTGCCCGCTTGTCGCCCACGACCGCGAGTCTACGTCGCCGCTCGGGCTCGAACTGTGGCGAGACAATGGGCACAGCGGCGGATGCAATGCCCGCCTGCTTCGTCGACGTCATCGCTACCCGGGGCGGTCGCCCGAGGTCTGTGGATAACCGCCGCGGCCCGTGACGTGGTTCCGGCAGGGTTGTCGACATGGACCTCCACGACATCGACGGGTACCGGCTGCGCCGGCCGCTCGGGTCGGGCTCGGTCGGCACCGTCTGGCTGGCGCGTGACCTCACCTCGGGCCGGCCGGTGGTGGTCAAGCGGGTGCCCGCCGCGTCGGTGCCGCGGGCCGAGTCGTTCCGGCGCGACCTCGCGCTCGCTCGCGGGCTGGGCCACCGGCATGCGGTCCGGCTGCTCGAGGTCCGGCAGGTGAGCCGCGAGTGGCTGCTGGTCAGCGAGTACGTCGGGGCGGGTTCGCTCTTGGACCTGCTGCGGCGCCGCGGCCCGCTGTCGACCGGGGAACTGGTCACGCTGCTCAGCCCGCTGGCCCAGGTACTGGCCGCCGCCCACCTGCGCGGTCTGTGTCACGGTCATCTCGGCGCCGGCGACGTGCTGCTCACCGCGGACGGCCGCCCGCTGCTCGCCGACCTCGGGCTGCGGCTCACCGTCGGTGACCAGGGCTCTTCCGGCGGGGACCTCGCCGCGCTGGGAGCGCTGGCCAGGGCGGCGGGTGGCGACCCGGCCGTGTTCACCGAGGACCTGTTCAGCGGTGACGGTACGGCGGTCGCGGCGCGGGTGCTGGACGTGGCGGAGCCGGAGCCGATCGGTCTCGGGTTCGGCACCGAGGCGGCTGGGTCCGAAGAGCGGCCCGAACGTTCCACCGGTTCTCCGGACGCCGGTTCTCCGGATGGGCGGGAGCTGGATGCCCCGGAGCCGGATGCCTCGCCGGATGGTCGGGACCGGGCCGTCGACCTGGCTCAGCCGGGCGCGACGTCGCGTCGCCGGCAGCGGGTGACCGGGGCGGATCCGTGGGGCCGGGTCGGGTCGCATGTGGCTCCGGATCTGCTGCCCGAGCGGAGCACCCGGCGCCAGCAGGTGCGGTTGCTGGCGGGGCTCGCGATCGCCGTGGTCGCGGCCGGGACACTGCTGGGCCTCGGGATCACCGTGCTCCGGTCCGGCGACGGCGTGACTCAGCGCGGCGGCGACGCTGCGGTGCCCGTGCCGTCGCCCCCGCGGGCGTCGACGGGAGCGCGGCCGGGCTCGTTGCCGCCGCAACGGCCGGTGCGAGCGTGGCTGGCGACACTGACGGCGCTGGACGCGCGGCGGGCGCAGGCGTTCGCGCGGCTCGACCCGGCCGCGCTGGACGCGGTCTACAAACGCGGCAGCCGGCCCTGGTCCGCCGACCGGGCGCTGCTGGCGTCGTACCAGGAACGGCGGGTCCGAGTGCACGGGTTGCAGATCCAGGTGCGCAGCGTCGAGGTGGAGCAGCCGTACGGCGACGCGGTGGTGCTGCGGGTGGTGGACCGGTTCGCCGGCGCGACTGCCATCGACGCCGCGGGGCGGCGGATCACGCTTCCGGCCGGGCCGGTGACGACCCGGCTGATCACGATGACCGGCGGAGCCGGACACTGGCGGATCAGCTCGATCGCGCAGGGCTGAGCGCGGCCGCCACCGCGGAACCGATGTCGGGGTGGGTGAAGGTGAAGCCGGCGTCGAGCAGCCTCGTCGGGACCGCCCGGGTGCTGCCGATCATCTCCCAGGCGAGATCGCCGGCCGCGGCCCGCAGGACGAAGCCCGGCACCGGGAACAGCGCCGGCCGGTGCAGCCCGGACGCGAGCGCGTGGACGAACTCGTCGTACCGCGGCGGCTCCGGCAGCGTCAGGTTGACCGGACCGGACAGCTCGTTGTGCTCGGCAACGAACCGTACGGCGCGCAGCCAGTCGGTGACCGAGATCGTGGCGAAGAACTGCCTGCCCGAGCCGAGCCGGCCACCGACCCCGAACCGGAACGGCAGCGCCATGACCCGGAACGCGAGTGCGTCGGATGCCAGCACCACCCCGGTGCGCAGGTACGCGACCCGGGAGCCGGCCTCGGCCGCCGGAGCGGTCGCCCCCTCCCAGAGCCGGCACACGTCGGCGAGGAAGCCCTCGCCGCGCTCGGCGTCCTCGGTCAGGACCTCGTCGCCACGGTCCTCGCCGTACGCGGACTTCCCGCTCTGCACCAGCAAGGCCGGCGTGCCATCGGTCGTCACCACGGCGTCGGCGAGCGTCGCGGTCGTTCGGACCCGGCTCTCGCGCAACACGCTCTTGTAGCGCGGGGTCCAGGGCCGGCCGATATTCGCGCCGGCCAGGTTCACCACCACGTCCGCGCCGGTGAGCACATCCGGGTCGAGCACACCGGCGTACGGGTCCCATTGCCGCTCATCTGCCGCCGTCGGCTCGCGCCGGACCAGCCGTACGACGTCGTGGCCGTCGCGGGCCAGGTCCCGGGTCAGCGCGGTACCCAGGAAGCCGGACGCGCCGGCCACCACGTACCTCATCGCGCCCGACTTCTCAGACCTCGAACTGGCCGGCTTCGAGCCGCTGCTTCACCGCGACCAGGAAGCGGGCCGCGTCAGCGCCGTCGACAAGCCGGTGGTCGTAGGTCAGGGCCAGGTACACCATGTGCCGGATCGCGATCGTCTCGCCCAGGTTCTGGTCGTCGATCACCACCGGGCGCTTCACCACCGCGCCGGTACCGAGCATGCCGACCTGCGGCTGGTTCAGGATCGGGGTGTCGAACAGCGCGCCACGGCTGCCGGTGTTGGTCAGCGTGAACGTCCCGCCGGTCACCTCGTCCGGCAGCACCTTGTTGTTCCGGGTGCGGTCGGCCAGGTCGGCGATCTTCTTCGCCAGGCCCGCGATGTTCAGGTCGCCGGCGTCGTGCACGACCGGGACCATCAGGCCCTTCTCGGCGTCCACCGCGATGCCCAGGTGCTCGGCGCCGTGGTAGGTGATCTCGCCCTTCTCGGTGTCGATCGACGCGTTCAGCTTCGGGTACTGCTTGAGCGCCTCCAGCGCGGCCTTCGCGAAGAACGGCAGGAAGGACAGCTTGACACCCTCCCGGACCTCGAACTCGGCCTTCTTGGCCTGCCGCAGCCGCGCGATCGCGGTCACGTCCACCTCGACCACCGTCGTCAGCTGCGCGGAGACGTGCAGCGACTCGACCATGTGCGACGCGATCGACTTGCGGATCCGGCTCATCTTCTCGGTGGTCCCGCGCAGCGGGCTGACCGGGGCCGGCGCGGCAGCTGCACCGGCCGCGGGCTGTGCGGCGGCCGACTCAGCTGCCGCGGCGGCGGCCTGCTTCTTGGCCTCGGCGGCGGCGAGTACGTCCTGCTTGCGGATCCGGCCACCAACGCCGGTGCCCTGCAGGCTGCCGAGGTCGACGCCGTGCTCATTCGCCAGCTTGCGGACCAGCGGGGTGACATAACCGTTGCCCGACTCGGTTCGGGTCGCGGTGTCCGTACCGCCCTGCGGCTGGGCCTGCGCGGCCGGTGCCTGGGCCGGCGCGGGTGCCTGAGCGGGGGCCGGCTGGGCGGGCGCCTGCTGCGGCGCGGGGGTCGGTGCCGGAGCGGCCTGCTCCGCTGCGGGCTGTTGGGGCTGTTCGGCGGGCTGCTGCTCCTGCGCGGCCTGCTCCGGTGCGGGCTCGGCCGGTGCGCTCGACGGCCGCGCGTCGGCGCCGCCGATGATCGCCAGCTCGGCCCCGACCTCGACGGTCTCGTCCTCGGCGACCTTGATCTCCACCAGTGTTCCCGCCACCGGTGACGGGATCTCGGTGTCCACCTTGTCCGTGGACACCTCCAGCAGCGGCTCGTCCACGGCGACCGACTCGCCGACCTGCTTGAGCCACCGCGTCACCGTGCCCTCGGTGACGCTCTCGCCGAGCGCCGGCAGCGTGACCGGCGTACCGCCTCCGCCGCTCGGCGCGCTGCCATCCTGACCGGCAGCCGGCTGCTGGGTTTGCTGCTCCTGCGCCTGGGCCGGCTCCTCCTGCGGCGGTGCCGGCGTCTCGGCCGGAGCCTGCTGGGCCTGCGGCTGCGCTGCCTCCTGAGCCGGCGCCTCCTCCTGAGCAGGCTGCTGCTCCTGAGCGGGCTGCTGCTCCTGGGCCTGCGGTGCCTCCTGTGCTTGCTCCTCGGCCGGTGCCTGCTGGCCGGCCTCCTGCTGCTGGGCCGGGGCGTCGCCTCCACCGCCGCCCTCGCCGGCCTCACCGATCACGGCAAGCTCGGAGCCGACCTCGACCGTCTCGTCCTCGGCAACCTTGATCTCGAGCAGGGTGCCGCCGACCGGCGACGGGATCTCGGTGTCCACCTTGTCGGTCGACACCTCGAGCAACGGCTCGTCCACGGCGACCGTGTCGCCGACCTGCTTGAGCCAGCGCGTGACGGTGCCTTCGGTGACGCTCTCCCCGAGGGCCGGCAGGGATACGGAGGTCGGCATGACGGTCGTTGCTCCTTCGTCGCTTCATCGGTCTCGGGTCAGCCTACGGTGCCGGACGAGCACGCGGGCTGTGGGTCACGCCGACCCGTTGCGTCCGAAGATGCGGCGCGGGATCCGCGTGTACCTCGGACGCGAGCGGGCGGTCAGTCGTGGAAGTGCAGGGGCTTGCCGGCGAGCGCGAGGTGCGCCTCGCCGATCGCCTCGTTCTGGGTCGGGTGCATGTGCACCAACGGCGCGACATCGGCCGGGAACGCCTCCCAGTTGTAGATCAGCTGCGCCTCGCCGATCAGCTCGCCGACCCGGGAGCCGACCATGTGGACGCCGACCACGGGGCCGTCCTTGGCGCGGACCAGCTTGACGAACCCGGACGTCTTGAGGATCTGGCTCTTGCCGTTGCCGCCGAGCGGATAGTTCAAGGTCTCGACCTCGCCGTACTGCTCCTTCGCCTCCGTCTCGGTCAGCCCGACCGACGCGACCTCCGGCTCGCAGTAGGTGACCCGCGGGATCCCGGTCTCGTCGATCACGGCCGGGTTCAGCCCGGCGATGTCCTCGGCGACGAAGATGCCCTGCTGGAACCCGCGGTGCGCCAGCTGCAGGCCCGGCACGATGTCGCCGACGGCGTACACGCCCGGCACGCTGGTGCGCAGCCGCTCGTCGGTGGTGACGAAGCCGCGGTCCATCGCGACCCCGACCTCCTCGTACCCCAGGCCGTTGGTGTTCGGGCCGCGGCCGACCGCGACCAGCAGCAGCTCGGCCTCGATCACCTCGCCGCCCTTGACCGTCACCCGGACACCCGCGTCGGTGGTCTCGACGGACTCGAACGGCGTACCCGTCTTGAAGGCGATCTTGCGCTTCCGGAATGCCCGCTCGAGCGTCTTGCTGGAGTCGGCGTCCTCGGTCGGTACCAGGTTCGGCAGCGCCTCCACGATCGTCACCCGTGTCCCGAACGACGTCCACGCGCTGGCGAACTCGACGCCGATCACGCCGCCGCCGAGCACCACGGCCGACTCCGGCACCCGATCCAGCGTGAGCGCGTGCTCGCTGGCGATCACCCGGTTGCCGTCGAGCTCCAGGCCCGGCAGCGACTTCGAGTACGAGCCGGAGGCCAGCACGACGTTCTTGCCCGTGTACGTCGTGCCGTTCACCTCGACCGTGGTCGGGCTGATGAGCCGGCCCTCGCCCTCGATGACGGTGATGCCGCGGTTCTTGAGCTGCCCGACCAGGCCCTTGAACAGCCGGTCGACGACGCCGTCCTTGTACTTGTTCACGCCACCCATGTCGACGCCCTCGACGGTCGACTTCACGCCGAACTGCTCGCCATCGCGGGCCGCGTCGGCGACCTCGGCCGCGTGCAGGATCGCTTTGGTCGGGATGCAGCCTCGGTGCAGACAGGTGCCGCCGACCTTGTCCTTCTCGACCAGCGCCACGTTCATCCCGAGCGTGGCCGCCCGCAGCGCGGTCGCGTACCCACCGCTGCCGCCGCCGAGGACGACAATGTCGTAAGACGTGCTGCTGGTGTCTGTCACGGTGTTCCTCCAGGCGACCGCGGGGGGTCTGTATCGGGTCCAGGTCGGGTCAACGGCCGGTATCCGGATCGCGGATCCGCACCGGCGCCATCTTGTCACCGGGTTGCACCTATGAGAGACACTGGCTCCCATGAAGTGGTTCAGTCGCCGGAACCGTCCGGGAACCATGCGCCGGGCGAAGAGCCCCGACATGGCTCACCTGGACGAGTTCGCCAGGACCAGGAACGGTGTCGAGGGCTTCGTCGAGCCGCGGACGGCGATCACCGACGTGACGCTGCTGCTGGTCGCGATCGACGGTGAGTGGACCCGCCGCCGAGTCCCGTCGGTCGAGTGGGCGCACGACTTCGCGAACAACCACGGCATCCCGTCGTACGACGCCGCGGTGGTCGGCTACCCCCAACGCATGCGCGACTACAACGCCCGCCGCAAGTCCCAGGGCCTGTCCTAGCCCCCAGGCACCCGAACCACCCGCACCCGGCCCCGCACCCTAGAGGCCGGCGCCCACCAGGCACCAGGCGATCATCGGTCACTTTTTCCTTTTCTGTGGATAACGCGGTCACCTGACCGCCGGCGTGCACCCGACCGGTTATCCACAGAAAAGGAAAAAGTGACCGATGATCGCAAATGTACGGAGGAGCATGGCCCCGGCAAACACGTGCGGGAGGTCAGGGGGTTGAGGATGAGGCCAGCTGGACCAGGGTGCGGACGGCGAAGCCGGTGCCGCCGGCGGGGGTGTAGTTGCTGGCACCGCCGTCGTTGAAGGCCGGGCCGGCGATGTCCAGGTGCGCCCAGTCGATGCCGTCGGCAACGAACTCGCCGAGGAACGCGGCCGCGGTCAGCGCGCCACCCCAGGCCTCGCCGATGATGTTGGCCAGGTCCGCGACCTTGGAGTGCTGCTTCAGCTTCTCCAGCAGCTCCGGCGGGATCGGCAGCGGCCAGAGCGACTCGCCCGCGGAGTCCGCGGCGTCGATGACCCGGTGCCGGGTGGCGTCATTGTTCGCGAAGGCGGCGGCGATCTTGGTGCCGAGGGCAACGACACATGCGCCGGTCAAGGTGGCGACGTCCACGATCAGGTCGGGCTCGTCCTCGCTGGCGCGAACCAGCGCGTCGCCGAGCACCAGCCGGCCCTCGGCGTCGGTGTTCAGCACCTCGACGGTCTTGCCGCCGTACATGGTCAGCACGTCGGACGGCCGGGTGGCCGAGCCGGACGGCATGTTCTCCGCCATCGCGGCGTAGGTGGTGACCCGCACCGGCAGGCCGAGCTGCGCGATCGCGATCGTGGCCGCGACCACCGCGGCGGCGCCGGCCATGTCGGCCTTCATCGTGATCATCGCGGTCGGCGGCTTCAAAGACAGGCCGCCGGAGTCGAAGGTGATGCCCTTGCCGACGAACGCCAGGTGCGGCACCGGCCCGCTCTTCGCACGGAGCTTCGGGGTGTAGCTGAGCCGGACCAGCCGCGGCGGGTTGTGCGAGCCCTTGCCGACGCCCATGATCCCGCCGTACCCGCCCTTGGTGAGCGCCTTCTCGTCGAGCACCTCGGCCTTCACGCCGTGCTTCTTCGCGAGCTCGACCGTGTCCGCCGCGAACTCGATCGGATGCAGGTCCGACGGCGGCGTGTTCACCCAGTCGCGAGCTGTGTTCACGGCCTCGGCGACCACCCTGGCCTGCTCCAAGGCGGCCTTCGCGTCCTTGCCGCGCGCCTGGTCGGTGAGCACCGTCAGGTCGCCCGTGCTGGTGTTCTTGTTCGAGTCGGACTTGTACGCCGTGAAGGCGTACCGCCCGAGCAGCGCACCCTCGGCCACCGCCCGGACACTGTCCGGGTCGGGCGCCGGCAACGCCAGCGCGACGGACTGGGACGCCTTGGTCGCCCGTACCGCGGCACCGGCGGCGCGGCGCAGATCCTCGGCCTTGAGCTCACCGTCCGGCGCCGGCCCGAGCCCGACCGCGACCACGGCGGTCGCCTTCATTCCGCGTGCGGCCGCGAGCTTGGTCACGTCGCCGGCCTTGCCGCTGGCGCCGAGGTTCGCCAGCACCTCGGCCAGCTTCCCGTCGTACGCCCGGTTGACCGACTCGGTACCGGCGGGGAGCGTCACTCCGCTGTCGCCCTTCACGACGGCGATCACCACCACGTCGGACTTCACGTTCGCGACGTCGGTCTTGCTCAGGCTGATGGTGGTCACGGGTGTCCTCTCGCGGTGGGCGGCGGTGCTCCGGGGAATGCTACGCGGAACGCGCTGAGGTAGGTTCCGGCCCATGACAGAGACTGCGCTGCTCAGGTCCCCGCTGCACGAACGGCACGCCGCGCTGGGTGCCAAGTTCGCCGAGTTCGGCGGCTGGGAGATGCCGCTGGAGTACTCGGGCGTGGTCGCCGAGCACACCGCCGTACGGACTGCGGTCGGCGTGTTCGACGTCAGCCACCTGGGCAAGGCGTCGGTCCGCGGCGACGGCGCGGCGGCGTACGTGAACGCCTGTCTGACCAACGACCTCGGCAAGATCGGTCCCGGCAAGGCGCAGTACACGCTGTGCTGTCTCGACAGTGGACCTCAGGAGGGCGGCGTCGTCGATGACCTGATCGCCTACCTGCACGACGAGAACGACGTCTTCCTGATCCCGAACGCCGCGAACACCGCCGAGGTGGTACGACGCCTCGCCGAGCAGGCGCCCGACGGCGTCACGGTGACCAACCAGCACACCGAGTACGCCATTCTCGCGGTGCAGGGCACCAGGAGCGACGAGGTGGTGTCCGCGATCGGGCTGCCGGTCGGGCACGACTACATGTCGTTCCAGCTCGCGGACGTCGACGGCGCGACGGTGGTGGTGTGCCGGACCGGGTACGCCGGGGAGCGGGGGTACGAGCTGGTGGTGCCGAACGATGCCGCGGTCGGGATCTTCGACGCGCTGCTCGCGGCGGGGGAGAGGTACGGCATCGTGCCGGCCGGACTGGGTGCGCGGGACACGTTGCGCACCGAGATGGGCTACCCGCTGCACGGGCAGGACATCTCGCCGGAGATCACTCCGGTGCAGGCCCGGCTCGGCTGGGCCGTCGGCTGGAAGAAGGACGCGTTCTGGGGCCACCAGGCGCTGCGCGCCGAGAAGGAGGCCGGCCCGACCCGGGTGCTGCGCGGGCTGCTGGCGGTCGGCCGGGGGATCCCGCGTCCGGGGATGACCGTGCTCGGCGCGGACGACGCGCCGGTCGGCGAAGTGACCTCGGGTACCTTCTCGCCGTCGCTCAAGAAGGGAGTCGCCCTCGCCCTGGTCGGGTCCGGTCTCGCCGAGGGGGACGAGGTGTCCGTCGACGTGCGCGGCCGCCGGGAGCCGTTCGAGATCGTCAAGCCGCCGTTCGTCTCGGTTCACGTCCGGGAGGACTGACCCCGCCGCTCTGGACCCGTCGTACCAGGAGAATCCCGAATATGCACTGGAAGCGCACGGCCGTGTTCGCGGCCGTCGTGATACTGGCCGTCACGGCCTGTGCCGACGACCCGCCGGCCGGCGCCCCGAACACGACCCCCACCACGCCCCCCGCCACGACACCGACTACGACACCGGTCCAGTCGCCGTCCGCCGGTGACGTGGTGGCCGACCAGACGGCCAAGGGTCCGGCCAGGCCCGTGGACGGCGCGACCAAGGGCGGCATCATCACCGCGTACGCCGAGGCTGCGCCGGCCACCCTCGACCCGTCCGGCGTCGACGACACCGACGGCCGGCAGATCCAGAAGCTGTACCTGCGGGCACTCACGCAGTACGACCTGCGGGACGGCAAGCCGGTGCTGGTGCCGGACCTGGCCCAGAACCTCGGCACCCGCTCGCCGGACGGGCTGACCTGGACGTTCCGGCTGAAGAGCGGGATCAAGTACCAGGACGGTACGCCGGTCAAGGCCGACCACATCGTGTATGCGGTCAAGCGCTCGTTCGTCCGGCCGCGGTTCGCCAGCGGGCCGTCGTACCACCTGGACTTCCTCGCCGGCGCCGACGAGTACGACGGCCCGTACGGTCCGGACGGCGAGAACTACTCGGGTGTCGAGGCGACCGACGACTACACCGTCGTGTTCCACCTGGCGCGCCCGTTCGACGCGCTGCCGTTCTTCGCGTCGTACCCGATGTTCGCCCCGATCCCGAAGGAGCGCGACCGCCGGTCGATCTACCAGCTGACGCCGATGTCGACCGGCCCGTACCAGGTCGCGTCGCACGAGCCCGGCAAGCAGCTGCGGCTGACCACCAACCCGAACTGGAACCCGGACACCGACCCGGTCCGGCACCAGTACGCGGACGGCTTCGTGTTCCACTGGGGCGGCGATCCGGAGGCGCAGCAGCGCAACGTCCTGGACAGCGCCGGCGCCGACGCGAACGCGCTGCAATACGGCGCCATCGAACCGGCCGTGGTGCCGCGGATCGACGACACGAACAGGTCGCAGCTCGTGGTCGGCGACTCGCCCTGCCTCCGGGTGGTCACGATGGACACGCAGCGGATCCCGCTGCCGGTGCGCAAGGCGATCGCCGTCGCGATGCCGTGGGACGCGCTGCGCGCCGCCGAGGGCCTGGCCATGCTCACCTCGCCACCCGCGTCCACGTTGCTGCCGCCCGCCGTGCTCGGGTACGCCGCCTACCGGCTACCGGGCCTGACCGGCACCGGCCCGGGCAACCCGGCGCGGGCCAGGCAGCTGCTGGTCGCCGCCGGGCAGGACGGGTTCGAGCTGAGCTGGTACTACGCCGAGGACGACCCGCTCTCGCGGCGCGTCAGCCAGATCCGCGAGCTCGGCCTCGCGAAGGCCGGGTTCGCGGTCCGCGCGCGCCCTGTACCGGCGGCGAAGCTGCGCGGCCGCAACGCCTCGCCGAACGCCAAGGTCAACATGCTGCGGTCCCCGGCGGCGTGGTGCGCGGACTGGCCGACCGGAAGCAGCTGGTTCCCCGAGCTGTTCACCTCGGCCGCGATCGACCGCGGCACCAGCATGGGCCGGCTGCGCAGCCCCGCACTGGATGCCGAGATCGCGCGGATAGCGGGGCTCGGGCCGGCCGAGCAGCTGCCCGAGTGGGCCCGGCTGGATCGGACGATTCTGAGCAGCTACGTGCCCGTGCTGCCGTACCACTACATGAAGGCGGCGTTCGTGGTCGGCCGGAACATCGGCCACGCGGTCGGCGACCCGACCGCGGGGATGCCCGACCTCACCTCGATGTACCTCCAGCAACCCTGACCGGTCAGGGCACCCCGAGCAGCCGGAGTACGGCAGCGGTGGCGGCGGCCGCGACGACGACGAGCACGAACGGGGCCCGGCGCCAGGCGAGCACGCCGCCGACCAGCACCCCGGCCGGCCGGGCGATGCCCGCGAAGCCGTGCCCGTCGGTGAGGGCGGCCGTGGCGACCAGGGCGGCCAGCAGGACGACGGCGGCCGTGGCTAGCAGCGCCTCGACCCGGTCCGGGACCTCGACCCGGGTACGCAGCACCGGTCCGGCGAACCGGAGTGCGAACGTCCCGGCGGCCAGCACCAGGATCGCGACGACGAGCAGCACCGGGTCGTTCATGACACCGGCTCCTTGTCCTTGTTCTTGTCCTTTGTCTTGTCCTTTGTCTTGTCCGGGTCGCGGGAGAGGGTGAGCAGCAACCCGGCGAGGGCCAGCAGCACCGGCAGGCCGGCCGGGAGGAACGGGGTCGCCGCGAGCGCGACAGCCGCGCCGGCCAGTGCCGGGCGCCGCGTCGTGCGGTCTCGCAGCGAGGGCAGCACCAGCGCCAGCAGTACGGCCGGAAATGCCGCGTCCAGCCCGAACGCATCGGTGTCGGAGATCACCGACCCGGCCAGGCCGCCGGCCAGCACCCCCGCGTTCCAGCACAGGAAGATGCCCACGCCGCAGACCCAGTACGCCGCCCGGCGGCGGTCGGCGTCGTCCTGGCCGAGCGCGAACGCGACGGTCTCGTCGGTCATCAGGTGGCTGCCGGCGGCGCGCCGCCAGCCGTGCCCGAGCACGTTGCTGACCGCCAGTCCGAACGGCAGGTGCCGTCCGTTCACCAGCAGCCCCGCCACGGTCGCCGCGATCGGGCTGCCGCCCGCCGCGACGATTCCGACGAACAGGAACTGCGAGGCGCCGGCGAAGACCAGCAGGGAGAGCGCGACCGGCACCCACAGGTCGAAGCCGGAGCCGACGGCGATCGCGCCGTACGAGACACCGACCACGCAGTCGGCGACGCAGACCAGCGCGATGTCGCGCAGCAGCCCCCGATCAAGGGCCCGGTCAAGGGTTCGGTCCAGGGTTCGCCATATCGAACGCATCGCGTTCTATGCTGAACGCAGGAGGGCTTGTTCGTCAACCCGAACGCTGCGACCGATGGAGCGAACCCATGGAGAAGGCACCCCAGGACGTCATCGCGTCATCACTGCGCCGGGAACGCGCCCGGGCCGGCCTGTCGCTCACCGAGGTCGCCCGCCGGGCCGGGATCGCCAAGTCCACGCTGTCCCAGCTCGAGTCCGGCACCGGGAACCCCAGCGTGGAGACGCTCTGGGCGCTCTGCGTCGCGCTCGGCGTGCCGTTCTCGCAGTTGGTGGACCCGCCGCGCCCCCAGGTCCAGCTGATCCGCGCTGACGAGGGCCCGGCGATCTCGTCGGAGCGATCCGACTACCGCGCCACGCTGGTCGCGTCCTGCCCGCCGAACGCCCGCCGCGACATCTACCGGATCGCCGCCGAGCCCGGCCCCGGGCGGGAGTCCGACCCGCACATGCCCGGCGTGATCGAACATGTCGTGCTGAGCGCCGGGCGGGCGCTGGTCGGACCCACCGCCGAGCCGGTCGAGCTGGCGCCGGGCGACTACATCGCCTATCCGGGCGACGCTCCGCACATCTTCCAGGCCCTGGAGCCGGGCACCCGCTGCGTCCTGGTCTCCGAGCACGTCTAGCTCACGCCTAGATCGGCAGCTCCAGGGCGACGTCGCGGCCGGGCGCGATGAACCCGGCGAGCCGGGCGGCCTCGGCGGCCAGGTCGTCCCGCTCCGCCGGCGTGAACTGCCGGAACGGCTCGACCCGTAGGACGTTCTCGCGCAACCTCCACTCCGCCTGGAACATGCCGTCCACCAGCACGGTGCCGGCGGTCGCGCCGTTCCCGGGCGGCAGCGGGACCCGGCGGTCGTCGGGGATCACCCGGGACCGGTCCGCGTGTGAGAGCAGCAGGTTGTCGTACTCGGGCAGGAACCGGACCGGCGCCGGCGTGTCCGGATCGGGCAGCACGACGCCCTCGACGTCGTACAGGTCGTTGCCCTGGGCATCGACGTACCGGCGCAGCGGCAGTCGCTCGACCACCTCGCGGAGCCGGGTCAGCCCGGACCACGTCTGCACGTCCATCACGCTCGCCGGGCCGAACGCCGCGACGTAGCGCAACATGAGCTGGTCGATCGACGGCGCCGGGTCGAGCGGCCGGCCGAGCCAGCTCTCGATCGTGGTGAGCGCGGCCGGCCCGTGCGATCCCCACACCCCACGCGGGGTGACCTGGACCGACGGCACCAGGTACGTCACCGCGAAGGCCATCGCGTCGGGGTCCCAGTCCGGCCAGCGGGCGCCGAGCAGCTCGCGCAGCTCCACCCGGGTCCGCGGCTGCTGCTCCAGCAGCTCCTGGCCGACCTTGACCACCGCGTCGACGTCCACGCCGTCGAGCAGGCGGCTGAAGTGGCCGTTGAAGCTACCCGACATCACCCGCTGGGTCAGCGGGCGCAGGACAAGCGCGTCCGCGGCGCTGACCAGGTGGATGGTGGCGCGCATCAGCGTGGCCCGGACCACCCGGCGCGAAGCCATCAGATCCGACAGCTCGGCCGGGTCGAACCGGTGTCGCCGTGACCACAGCCCGACGTACGACGCGAGCGGTGCCTGGGCCTGCATCCCGACCAGGTGCTCGACCAGCTCCAGCGTGGACCGGCTGGTCCGGTCGAGCAGGTGCTGGCGGGCGAGCAGCGCGCGGTTCAGCGCGCGCTGCTCCAGGACGTCGGTCATGCCCTGACCCTACGGAAGAACGTGCGAAGGTCCTCGACCACCAGCTCGCCGGCCTCCATCGCGGCGAAGTGCCCGCCCTCGCTGAACTCGGACCAGTGCGCGATCTTCTGGTCCGGGTCCATCACCCGGCGTACCACCGGGTCGGTGTCGAAGACGGCCCAGCCGGCCGGTACCGAGGACGGTGCGACCCAGTCCACGTTCGCGTGCGCCGCCTCGTACAGGAACCGCGCCGCGGACGCGCCGGAACGGGTGAACCAGTACAGGCTGATCATCGTCAGAAGCTGGTCGCGGTCGACCGCCTCGTCCGGAGTGGCGGCGGCCTGGTTGGTCCAGGCCTGGAACTTCTCCGCGATCCAGGCCAGCTGCCCGGCCGGTGAGTCGGTCAGTGCGACGGCGATCGTCTCCGGCTTGTGCGTCTGAAGGTCCAGGTAGCCGCGTTCGCTGGTCCAGCCGGCGCGGGCGGCGTCCACGACCGCGCGCTCGTCGGCGGTCAGGTGGTCGGGGATCGGGAAGTGCTCGCCGGCCAGCGCGAGAGCACCGCGATCGCTGATCACGTGGGTACCGATCACCCGGTCCGGAAGGGTCGCGCCCAGCCGGCCGGTGACGCCGGCGCCGATGTCGCCGCCGTGCGCGCCGAACCGCTCGTACCCGAGCCGGGTCATCAGCTCCGCGAACGCGTCCGTCGTACGGCTGAGCTCCCACCCCGCGCTGCTCAGCGGCGTGGAGAACCCGAACCCCGGCAGTGACGGCACCACGACATGAAAGGCGTCGGCCGCGTTGCCGCCGTACGCGCGCGGGTCGGACAGCGGGCCGAGCAGGTGCAGGAACTCGACCGCCGAGCTGGGGTAGCCGTGCGTCAGCAGCAGTGGCGTCGCGTCGGGCTCGGGGGAGCGGACGTGGAAGAAGTGGATGGTCTGACCGTCGATCTCGGTGACGAACTGCGGGTACTGGTTCAGCTCTGCCTCGGCCTTGCGCCAGTCGTACGTCGTTCGCCAGTACTCGGCGAGCTCCTGGGTGTACGACGCGGGCATGCCGCGGCTCCAGTCCGGCGCGTCGCCCGGGACCGGGTCAGGCCAGCGGGTTGCGGCCAGCCGGCGGTGCAGGTCGTCCAGCTCGGCCTGTGGGATGTCGATGCGGAAGGGCCTGATCTCTGCGGTGTTGTTCATGAGGACTACGCTAGACCTCAATGCGGAAGACTTTCTTCCGCATTGTCTGGGATCTTTGGTGCATGCTCGAAACCTCCGCACGGCTGCTGCGACTGCTGTCCCTGCTGCAGGCGCGGCGCGACTGGACCGGCCCCGACCTCGCCGCCCGGCTCCAGGTGTCCACCCGGACCATCCGCACCGATGTCGAACGGCTGCGCGTCCTCGGCTACCCGGTGCACGCCACACCGGGCGCTGCCGGCGGGTACCGGCTCGGTGCCGGCGCCGCACTGCCGCCGTTGCTGCTGGACGACGACGAGGCAGTCGCTGTCGCGGTCGGGCTGCGGACCGCCGCCGGTGGCACGGTCGCGGGTCTCGAGGAGACCTCGGTGCGCGCGCTCGCCAAGCTCGAGCAGGTGCTGCCGTCCCGGCTGCGGCACCGGGTGAACGCGATGCAGACCGCGACCGTCAGCGTGCCCGGCACCGGTCCGACCGTCGACACCGAGGTGCTCACCGCGATCGCGACCGCGATCCGGGCCTCGGAACGGCTGCGGTTCGACTACTCCAGCCACGGTGGCGCGGACAGCCGCCGCGACGTCGAGCCGCACCGGCTGGTCAGCTGGGGACGGCACTGGTACCTGGTTGCCTGGGACAACGACCGTGGCGACTGGCGGACGTTCCGGGTGGACCGGATGTCGCCCCGGACGCCGACCGGCCCGCGGTTCACGCCGCGGTCGCTGCCGGACGGGGACGTGGCGACGTTCGTGCAGCGCGGCGCCGGTGCTGCCACCTGGCGGTACCGCGCCCGGGTCCTGCTGCACGCCACCGCCGACGAGGTCCGCGACCGGCTCCCGCCGGCCGTCACCGTCGAGCCGGCCGGGGAGGGTCGCTGCATCGCCGAGGTCGGCTCGGACACCCCGCAGATGCTGGCCCTGTACCTCGGCCTGCTCGACGTCGACTTCACCCTCCTCGACGCCCCCGGCCTGGCCCCCCACCTCGACAGGCTCGCCACCCGCTTCCACCAAGCCGCCCACCCCACCCCGTGACCCAGTCACAGGCCGAAGCTCCCCTCACGCCTTTTGCCGGTCATCGGTCACTTTTCCGCTGCTGTGGACAACTCGGCAGGCGGTGGACCGGCAGGCTGGTACGCGGCGACGGCATAGCGACTTTTCCTCGTGCCCGGCTTGTGGCGCGGCTGGCAAGTTGTAACACGCTACTCGGCTGGCGACCCGTCACCCGCGTGGCGAAACCCCGGCGCGTCCGGCCGACTCGACTGCATAGCGGTTCGCCCTGAATCACCGTACGGCCTTGTCCACAGAGGAGGAAAAAGTGACCGATGACCGGCAAAAAGGCGGGGGAGGAGCTTCGGCTGTGAGTGGATTAGGGGTGCGGGAGGTCGGCGGGGGTGTCTAGGTCGGCGGGGGTGGCTATGTCTTCGCAGGGGACCGAGGTGACCGCGTCGGGGTGGGCGCGGAGGTAGGCACGGGCGCCGGTGTCGCCGGTCGCGGAGTCGAGGACGGCGGGCCAGGTGTCGCGGGCGAGCAAGGTGGGATTGCGGGGCTTGCCGTCGTACGTGGCGACGGCGAGGGAGGCGCCGGAGCGGTACGCCGCGACCAGGCGGCGGATCACCTCGGGGGTCACGCCCGGCTGGTCCGCGAGGGCGACGACCGCGGCGGTGACGCCGGGCGGGAAGGACAGCAGGCCGGCGCGCAGGGACGAGGCCAGTCCGGTCGGCCAGTCGTCGTTGCGGACGGCAACCGCTTCGCCGAGGTCCGCGGTGGCGATCACCTGGTCCGCGGCAGCGCCGACGACGACGTGGACCGGGTCGCAGCCGCCTGCGGAGAGCAGGTCGGCGCCGCGTTCGACCAGCAGCCGGCCGTCGTACCGGAGCAGGGCCTTGGGACCGCCCATCCGGCGCCCCTCGCCCGCAGCCAGCAGCAGGCCGGCAACCGTACCCACCGACTCGTCACGCATCGTGCGCCTTCCATCAACTCGTTGCTCATGGCCACGCTCTGGTACTGGTTGCCCACTCATGACTGATGTGTCCTAGCTCGACTCCCCAGTATCGCGGCCCGACGTGCTGGAGAACGTCTGCCGGCCTGACGTACCCCGGAGGGAGTACGCCGACTGCAGCCCGTCGTACGACGTCCGGGCGGTCCCCGGACGCAAGCATGGTTCGTATGAAGATCAGCCTGAGCATCACGAACTTCACCTGGCCCGGCTCGACCGGAGGCATCCCGGCCGAGCTCGCCCGGATCGCGCAGGCCGCGGACGACGGTGGCCTGGCCGCGGTGTGGGTCGCCGACCACCTGCTGCAGGCCGATCCGAGCAGTACGCCGGAGGCGGAGATGCTGGAGGCGTACACCACGCTCGGGTACCTCGCGGCGCGGACCGAGCGGATCCAGCTCGGCGCCGTGGTGACCGGTGCGACGTTCCGGATCCCGGCCCTGCTGGTCAAGGCGGTGACCACGCTCGACGTACTGTCCGGTGGCCGCGCCTGGCTCGGCATCGGCGCCGGGTACGGCGACGAGGAGGCGAGCGCGATGGGCATCCCGATGCCGCCGGTCGGCGAGCGGTTCGAGCGGCTCGAGGAGATCCTCCGGCTTGCCCGGCAGATGTGGGCCGGCGACGACTCGCCGTTCGAGGGCAAGCACTTCCGGCTGGGGCGGCCGATCGGCAGCCCGCTGCCGGTGCGCCGCCCGCCGGTACTGATCGGCGGTGCCGGCGAGAAGAAGACACTGCGCCTGGTCGCCCAGTACGGCGACGCGTGCAACCTGTTCGACATCCCCGATGGCGGCGCGACCGTGCGGCGCAAGCTCGAGGTGCTGGGAGCACATTGCGCGGATGTCGGCCGTCCGTACGACGAGATCGAGAAGACGCTGTCGATGGCGCTGGAGCCGGGTGAGCCGGCCGCGGCGTTCGCGGAGCGCTGCGCGGCCGCGGCCGGACTTGGCATCGACCACGCGATCGTGATCAACCGAGGAGCCGGCTGGACCGAGGACCGGGTGGCGACCCTGGCCGACGCCGCCGCGCAGGTCCGGGATCTCTAGAAGGTGGTCGTGCCGGTGCCGTGCCGGACCTCGTCGCGCTGCGCGGCGTACCGGATCACCTCGTAGCCCACCAGGCCGACCACGAGCGCGGCGAGGATCGCGAGCTGGGCCATCGCCGGGATCGTGTCGACCAGCAGCATGGTGACGAGTGCCGCCGCGGCGACCACCAGCCGGGCCACGCTGAGCACCCGCAGCACCGCCCACTTGAACGCGACGTGGCCGAGCAGGTAAACGGCGACGCCGACGAACAGGCAGTACAGCCCGGGGCCCTTCAGCGGGTCGGCGAGGTCGTGGTGCTCGGTGTCGCCGACGTACTCGAGCACCTTCTTCAGCCCGAGGGCGATCAGCACGACGCCGGCGATCATCGGGAAGTGCAGGTAGGTGTAGGCGTTCCGGGCGATCTCGACCTGGCGTTCCGGCTCGGCGGAGGCGAACGCACGCTCGGCGTGGATCGCGGTGACGTCGAAGTAGACCCACCACAGTCCGGCCGACACTGCCAGGCCGAGCATGGACGCGGCCACGATCGCCCACGAGATCGGCAGCTCCGCGACCCCGACACCGATCGCGACGATCGACTCACCGAGAGCGATGATCAGGATCAGCCCGAACCGTTCGGAGAAGTGTCTGGCCGAGCGCAGCCGCCAGCCACGGGCCCCGCCGATCAGGGTGCCGCCGTAGTCCGCGAGCAGCGCCGCCGCCCACAGCAGCGTCTGGGTCCGGCCCTCGAACTGCGAGGCGACCAGCAACAGCACGGTGCCGCCGAGCATCGATGGGGTGAACTTGATCAGCCGGCTGCGCAGCGCCGGGTCATCGCGGGAGATGATCCAGAACAGCAGCAGGTGCATGGCCCGGAAGAAGAAGTAGCAGACCGCGACCACCACCGGCCCGGGCAGCCCCCCGGGCAGGTCGTCGAACGCCTCCGGGATCGACAGCGCCAGGATGAACATGGCCGCCATCGCGGCCAGCAGCGCGAGCCGGACCGCGCCCTCGTCGGCCCGGACGATGTTGCACAGCCAGGCGTACGCGATCCAGCTCCACCACAGCACCGCGGTGATCAGCATGCCCCGTACGACGCCCTGCGGCGTCAGGTTGTCGGCCATCATCGCGGTGACCTGGGTCAGGGCGAACACGAAGACGAGGTCGAAGAACAGCTCCAGGGTGGTGACGTTCTGGTCCTCCGACGTCCGTTCCAGCCGGACCGTCGGCCTGCGCGACGACATGTCTGCATGCTAAGCCAGCCGACGACCCTGTTCGTATGCAGAATGGGCCGGGACTGGCCGCGTGCCGTGAGGAGAGTCGATGACCGCCGTCCCACCCGAGAGGTCCGCCACGCCGAGTCAGCTGGTCGACGAGTGGACGATCATGCTCGGGCGCGCCGCAGGCGCTGCGACCGGCCGCCAGCAGTGGCAGCAGCACTCCAACTACAGCGGCCGCGTCGTGTACAGCACGCTGCTGGCGTCCGGCACGAGCTCCGCGCTCGCGTGGAACCACCACGACAGGACGACCGACTCGACGCATACGGTGCTGAGCTTCGACGCCCGGATGGCACTGTGGAACCTGGCACGTGGCGGGTTCGAGCGCGCGAGCGAGCGTGCCGCGATGGAGGCGATCTTCGAGGCCCAGCTGCGGATGATGGCGCAGCCCGATGTGGCCCGTGACCGCTCCGTGGTGGCGACCGGTGCCGACCTCGCGGTGGCCGAGGGCGTGGTCGAGCTGGTCGTCCGCGAGCGCACGGACGCGTTCCTGGACGAGGTCGGGGTGACCGCGCGGGTGCCCCGCATCCGTAGCGGCTTCGGTCCGCCGTCGCCGCGACCGAACTCGCACTACGCCGCGGCCGTGGATGTCCTGCTCGCGGACATCGACGAGAACACGCGGGGCGGGACGAAACCGCTGAACCGCGACGAGCTGCTGAACGACCTGCTGCGCGAGGATCCGCGACAGGCGGTCCGCACACTGGCGACCAGAGTGGTGGACTCGGCGCTCGTCGGCCGCGAGGACCCGGACACGGGCCGGCTCGTGGACGGGGTGATCCGGCCGACCGACCTGCAGGGGCGTCAGGAGGCGATCGACCGGGTCGCCCGCGCGGTCGACGGCCAGCTCGCCGGGCTGGCCGTCGACGGCCAGCCCGGCGGCACCGCGGAACAGCTGCAGCAGCAGGGAACCGCCGCCGGCGTCGCCGCGGCCGGCGCTCTCGGCCACGAGGTGATCGCGATCTACGAGGAGCGGCGTCCGCCGACGCCGCGGGAGGTCGTCGACCAGGTCCTGCAGCAGCAGGGCCAAGCGGCGACCGATGTGACGTTCGCGCACCACTCGTCGTTCAACGGCGTGACCGAGCCGGCAGCGGCCGGGCAGCCGAGCATCTCTCGGTGGGACGGCAGTCAGCAGTTCGACCAGGCGTCCGTGCTCGACCCGCTGATGAGGCTGGCGGAGAACGACGGCCGGCAGCAGAGCACCGAGGCCCTGATCGAGCAGAAGCGCGCTGTTCAGCTGATGTTCGAGCAGAACCTCAAGATGCTCTCCGGCCCCGGCCGGGAGTACGGCGAGGCCGCCGTCATCTACGGCACACCTGACGCCTCCGGAGCGCAGCGGCAGCCCGACCGGGCGTCGATCGCCCTGAGCATGGGCAATGCGGCGGACGTCGCGAACGACCCGGATGCGCTGAACGCCTACATCGACAAGCTCGGCCTGGAGCGGTACGCGCCGGGCCTGCGCGACGTCACCCCGCCGTCGAACGACTCGACCCGAGTCGTCGCCGCGCACGAGTTCGCGCACGGGCTCGGCGAGGCGGTCGGGATCCCCGGCCGGGAGATGGCGATCAGGTTGAGCACGGTGGACCCGGAGCGGCAGTTCACGACCGCTGCCCGGCACCTGCTCGAGAAGCACGGGCTGGACACGATGATCACGGATCCCAGCCAGCGCGTAGCGGCGACGGCCGAGATCGCCGACGCGATGAAGCAGCACTACGCCGGCGTGGAGGGCCTGGACGGCGCGCATCCCGAGGGCCAGCGGATCGCCGCCGTCACGATCGGGCGGTACTCGGCGCTCCAAGGTGACGCGAAGGCGCGAGACCTGGTTCAGAGGTACGGTGCCGACCCGGAGCTGAGCAACGTCCAGGCGGTGGCACTGGGCGGCACGCAGGAGGCCGCGTACGCGCCGGGCCACTCGGCCCCGGAGACCTCCACCACCGGCGAACGTCCGGCGAGCACCCGCGGTCGGCCGTCGGAGCAGAACCGTCCCGAGGAAAGGACCTGACCCCGGCCGAGCTCAGGCGAGCAGCGCCAGCAAGAGCAGCGCGGCGGCAAGGCCGGTCTCGACCGCGGCGCCGAGCACGTCGCCGGTGACTCCGCTGAGTGCCCGGACACAGCGTCGTACGACGAGGTCGCCGGCGGCCACGGCGAGCAGTACGGCGCCGGCGGCCACGGCCGCGGGCCTGGGTCCGTGCGGCAGCAGCAACGCCGCCGCGCCGACTGCCGCGAGCAGGACGATCACGACGGCGGTCCAGGGCCGGACGCTGCCGGCGACGGTCGCGCCCAGGCCGTCGGGCCGCGCGGACGGAACGCCCCTGCGGCAGGCCCACGGCAGCACGGCCCTGCTCGCAACGGTCGCGACGAGGATCGCCTGCCAGCCGATGCCGGAGCCGAGGCACGCGGTCAGCGCGGCGACGTCGGTGAACAGGACCAGGACCACCGCGGCGACTCCGAACGGTCCGACGTCGCCCTGGCGCATGATCGCGAGCATCGCGTCCCGGTCGCGCCGGCTGCCGAGCCCGTCCGCGGTGTCGGCCAGCCCGTCCAGGTGCAGCGCACCCGACACCGCCACCACCGTCGCGACGCCGAGGACCGCGCTCAGCAGATGCGCGTCGGGCCGGAGCCGGTCCGCTGCCCCGGTCACCACGGCCGCGGCAGCGCCGATCGGTACGGCGACGGCGGGTGCGAGCGCCATCGCCCGGCCCGCGACGGCGCGGTCCACGGTTCGCGGCACACCGGCCGGCAGGACCGACAGCGTCCCGGTGGCAAGTGCGACGGCGTCCCGCCACGTCATGGCAGCGCGACGACCCGGCCGGCCTGACACCACAGGACGCGATCGCTGGCGGCGGCCACGGCCGTGTTGAGCCGGCCCATCAGGTCGCGGAACAGCACGCCGGAGGCGGTGCCGGGTACCACGCCGGAACCGACGTCATTGCTTACCGCAACGATCTCGCGTGGGGTCGCGGACCAGGCCGCCGCCAGCGCGGCCATCCGCTGGTCAACCTCGGCCAGCCGTTCGGGACGGGTCCAGACCTCGCAGGCGTCCATCGTGCGGGTGAGCCACAGCGTGAGGCAGTCGACCAGCAGCGGCGGTCCGTCCTTCGCGAGCAACGGCAGCAGGTCGATGGTCTCGGCCAGGCCCCAGGACGCCGGCCGGCGGGCACGGTGCGCGGCGATGCGCTCCGCCCAGGCCGGGTCGCCGTCCCCGTCGCCGCCGGTGGCGACGTACAGCACGTCGTCGTGACCGGACAGCAGTCGCTCGGCCTCGGTGGACTTGCCGGACCGGGCACCGCCGAGCACCAGGGTGCGGCGTACCGGCGGCGCCGGCGCGGTCCAGGACAGCCGCTCACCGGACGGTGTGGTCACGTCGTAGCGCAGGCCGTCGGCGGTCGGCACGGCGACCACGCCGTACCCCTCGGCGGGCTCCGTCACACCGAGATACAGGATGCCGTCCACGACGGCGCCGTCCGGGCCGGTGACCAGCTCAGCCACGAGGTGCCTCCGTGAATCCGACGGGTGTGTCGAAAGCGGCCTTCCGCGCGGTCCGGCGGAACGCAGCCAGCACCGGCCGGCCCAGGGTGGCCACCATCAGCGCGCACAGGATGCCGCGCGGTACGTCCCAGCCGAGCGACGTCGCGATGAAGAACAGGAAGTACCGGTGCAGGTTCTCCTCCAGCGAGTCGCCCGGAACGAAGGAGAGGGCGCCGCCGAACGTCGCGTACGGCCAGAACCACAGGTTCATCACCATGCCGTAGCCGATCCCGGCAACCAGCGAGTACGCCGACAACATCGTCGTCTCGGCCCAGCCGGTTGCCCGCGGCAACAGCCCGGCCAGACATCCGACCCAGGCGCAGGCGAACATCTGGAACGGCATCCACGGCCCGACGCCGCCGCTGACCATCGCGCCACTGAGCAGCGACACCGCGCCGAGCACGAAGCCGAACCCGGCTCCGAACGCGCGACCGGCCAGCACCAGCAGGAAGAACCCCGGCTCCAGGCCGGCGGTACCGGGCCCGAGCGCGCGCAGCGCGGCGCCGACCGCGGCGAGCATGCCGAGCAATGCGATCACCTTCGCGTCGATACCGCCCTCGGACAGCTCGGCCAGCACCACCGCGACCAGCAGCGGCAGCAGCAGCACGAACAGCCACGGTGCGTCGCTGGTGTGCCCGATCGCCGCAGCACCGGCCTGGTCGGTCTGGTACAGCAGCGGCCAGCCGAAGGCGAACAGGCCGGCGGCCGACGCCAGCAGGATCGCCGTCGCGCTGCGCGGCCGGACGCCGACGAGCCGGTTCACGACGCCTCGCCCAGTGCTGCGGCGACCTCGCCGACGGTCAGGAACGGAAGCGGCGCGAGGATCTTCGCCACCTGCGGCGCGAACGCCGGAGACCCGGCGACCACCGCCGTCGTCTCGCCGTCCGCGACGACCTCGCCGTCGGCGAGCACCACGACCCGGGTGGCCACCTCGGCGACCAGCTCGACGTCGTGGGTGGACAGCAGTACGGCGTGCCCGGCCGCCGTCAGCTCGCGCAGGATCTCCACCAGCCGCTGCTTCGCGCCGTAGTCGAGTCCGCGGGTCGGTTCGTCGAGCAGCAGCAGCGGGGGAGCGCCGCACAGCACTACGGCCAGGGCGAGGCACAGCCGCTGTCCCTCGGACAGGTCCCGCGGATGGGTGTCGTCGTCGATCCCGGGCGCCAGCCGGGCCAGCAGCGCACGGCAGGTGCCGTCCGCGACCCTGAAGTCCGCGTCCGCCTGCGCGCACTCGTCGCGGACCGTTGCCGCGTACAACAGGTCGGCCGGCTCCTGCGGCACCAACCCCACGGCCTTGACCAGGTCCTTCGGCCTGGTCCGGACCGGGGTCAGCCCGGACGCGTCGACCGCGCCGGAGACGGGCGTGACCAGGCCGACCAGCGCGTTCAGCAGGGTGGACTTGCCGGCGCCGTTGCGGCCCATCAGCGCGACCACCTCGCCCGCGGTCACCTCGAGCGTGACGCCGCGCAGCGCCACGGTCCGGTCGTATCGCACCACCAGGTCCCGGCAGCGCGCCAGCGACGTGCCGGTGGACGTTCCGGTGGACATTCCAGCGCGCAGCGGTACGGCGCCGTCCAGCCGGGTGCGCAGCGCGCCGGCCGCGCGCCGGGCATCCCGGACCGAGAGCGGCAGCGGCGACCAGCCGGCCAGCCGGCCGAGCTGGACCACCGGCGGCGCCACCGGTGCGGTCGCCATCAGCCGGACCGGTTCCCCGGACTGGACCGGTCCGGACCCGCCCGGCACCTCGATCACCCGGTCGGCGTACTGCACCACCCGCTCCAGCCGGTGCTCTGCCATCACCACGGTCACGCCGAGATCGTGAACCAGCCGCTGCAGCGCGGCCAGCACCTCCTCCGCAGCGCCCGGGTCGAGCGCGGACGTCGGCTCGTCCAGCACCAGCACCGCGGGATGCGGGGTGAGCGCGGCACCGATCGCGGTGCGCTGCCGCTGGCCGCCGGACAACGCGGTCAGCGGCCGGTCCCGGACGTCGGCGAGCCCGAGCAGGTCCAGCGTCTCCTCGACCCGGCGGCGCATCACGTCCGGCGCGATCCCGAGTGACTCCATCGTGTATGCCAGCTCGTCCTCGACCGTGTCTGTGACGAACCCGGCCATCGGGTCCTGGCCGACGATCCCGACCACGTCGGCGAGGTCACGCGGCCGGTACTCGCGGGTGTCCCGGCCGGACACGGTGACCCGGCCGGACAGGGTGCCGCCGGTGAAGTGCGGCACCAGCCCGTTGATCGCGCGCAGCAGCGTCGACTTGCCGGACCCGGTCCGGCCGATCACCAGCGCCAGCTCGCCCTCGGGCACCGTGAACGTCGCCTCCCGCAACGCCGGCCCGGGCGCGCCGTCGTACGTCACCGACACCCGGTCGAACTCGATCACGGCACCGCCACCTCCGTACGCCGCGGCGCCTGCACCGGCGGGGCCAGCGGCGGGGCGGCGACCGCGGGCAGCAGCCCGACAAGGATGGCGACCACCGGCAACAGCGGGACCCCGGGAACGGTCAGCGGACCAGGCAGCACCAGGCCCTCGACGCCGGCGTACGCCGCGATCACCGTCAGCCCGGCGGCCACCGCTCCGGACGCAGTGACCAGCCACTCGGGCAACGCCCACGGGTCCGGCCGGTAACGGCTCCGGGCCACCCGCCGGTGCCCGGCCAGCAGACCCGCGAACGACACCAGCAGCCCGCCGGCGAGCGCACCGACCGCGGCGAGCGGGTCCATCGCGTCGGTCAGCAACGTGTACACGCCGAGCGCGACGCCGAACAACCCGAGCAGCACCAGCGCGCCGGTGATCCGGCGCTGCAGCTGTGGCACGTGCCCGGTGCGGCCGTAGCCGCGCGAGTCCATCGCCGCGGCCAGCTCCACCGAACGGTCCAGCGCGCCCTCCAGGATCGGCATCCCGGTGGTCCGCAACGCCTGCAAGCCACGGTTGGTCCGGCCCCTCAGCCGCCGCGCGGCCCGGATCCGGCGCGCGTCGGTGACCAGCTGCGGCGCGAACGTCAGCGCCACCACACAGGCCACGCCGACCTCGTAAAGTGCCCCGGGCAACGACTTCAGCAGCCGGCGCGGGCTGGCCAGCGCGTTCGCCGCACCGATGCAGCACAGCATCGTGGCCAGCTGCAACCCGTCGTACACCGCGGTGAGCACGGCCTCGGCAGTCACCTCGCCGCCGAGCTTCACCCCGCTGGCCCAGTCCGGGAGCGGGACCTCGGGCAGGATGAACAGCACGTGACTGCCCTGCGACCGGGTGGACAGCAATGCCTGCAGCACCACCCGGACCCCGATCAGGACCAGTCCCAGCCTGAGGAACGCGGCATAGCTGTTCGCCCACGGTGCGTCGCTGCGCCGGGCCGAGACGACGAACCCGGTCACCGCGAGGAGAAGGATGAGCAGCACCGGGTTCCGGGTCCGGCTGGCCGCGACCGCGAGCCCGATCGCCCACAACCACCAGGCCCCCGGGTGCAGCGCCCGGGGGAGCGTGGGGTTGTCGACGGCGCGCACGGTACGCCGCTCAGGCCGCCGGGGTACGACGCCGCCGGCTCAGCACGAACGCTCCGGCACCCAGCAGGACGACGACCGCGGCGACCAGCACGATCGTCCACGCCGAGCCGGAGTCCTCGGAGTCCGCGATCCCGCCGTCCACGGATCCGGCTGGCGTGTGCTGGACTGCCGCGCCGACCGGCGCGCTGATCTCTAGCTGTACCGGGGCGTCGGTGGCCGGCACCGTGATGTTCTTCACCGCGTCGCCGCAACCGCGGGACGGGTACCCGTCGATGGCGCAGGCGAGGCCGTTCTCGATCCGGACCTGGGCGGCCTTCGCCAGCACCACGGCACCGTTCGCGGTGGGCTCGGTGACGACGCAGACGCCCGTCGGCGCCGTGGGTGTGCCGGCGGACGCGTCCTCCGGCGTGCCGGGGTCGATCACCAGCGCGACCCGCTTCTTGCCGCTCTCGGCCGGCGCCTCGGCGCAGATGGTGGCGAAGTCCCCGGCCGCCCGCGGCGCCCGCGGGTTCTTGCCGCCGACCGCGAACCGCCAGCCCTCGACCGACCCGTCCGCCGGCACCACCTTGTCCGGGCCGTTGCTGGCGAACACCCACTTGCCGCCGGTCCACTGGTAGTAGCCCCAGAACCGGAAGCCGTCCTCGGCGTGCGCGGCCGTGACCGCCGTACCGGCCAAGAGCAGTCCGGAGATCAGGGCCAGCAGCAGGCGGGTGAGCGTGCGGGTCATCTCGTGTCCTTCGGTGCAAGGAGGTCGGCGGATCCCGGACCGGACACGAGAAACCCTCGCCGCTTGCCTCCACTGCGGAGGCAGCACGCGAGGGTGGACTCGGGTCGGTGACCCGGCTCCACCCGCGAACCTCGACGGGTCGGTGAGCCTGTCGTCCCCGAGGCAGCGTTCCGGCTCGCCGCCCGCCTCTCTGACGGGCAGCCCACGGTTGCGGGTCAGCGCCGGATTCCGACCGGCTTCCCTGCACGCGGGGCGTCGTACGGGTGGATCCTACGCCCGGGTCAGGGGTGCAGGGACATCGGGCCGTAGACCGTGCGGCCGTCCTCGAGCAGGACGACCTGGTCGACACCGTTGTCGGTCAGCTCGCGCCAGATCTCCCCGAGCCAGGTCTCCGCGTCGCCCTGCGCGGAGAACTCCGCGCCCGCGAGGTCCCCGCCGTTGACCTCCTTGCCGGCCGAGTTCTCGAACCGCCACGTCCAGCTCATTCCGGCCGCCTCGACGGTGCGTTCTCAGCCGTCTTCCGCGGGTCCCGCTCGACGACCGCGCCGAGCGTCTCGTCGATCTGCTTCAGCAGTGCCTCGTCCAGCGTCACCCCGGCGGCCTTCACGTTCTCGGTCACCTGCTCGGGCCGTGATGCCCCGACGATCGCGGACGACACGTTGCGGTTCTGCAGCACCCACGCCACCGCGAGCTGGGCCAGGCTGAGCCCGGCCTCGTCGGCCAGCGGCTGCAGCTGCTGGACCCGGGTCAGCACGTCGTCGACCAGGAACCGCCGGATGAACGCGGCGCCCTCGGGATCGGTGGCCCGGGAGCCGTCCGGTGGTGGCCGGCCCGGCTTGTACTTGCCGGTGAGCACACCCTGGGCGATCGGCGAGAAGACCACCTGGCCGATGCCCAGCTCCTCGGAGGCGGGCACCACCTCCTCCTCGATCACCCGCCACAGCATCGAGTACTGCGGCTGGTTGGACACGAACGGGATGCGCAGCTCGCGGGCGATCCGGTGTCCCTCGCGGAGCTGGTCCGCGGTCCACTCCGACACCCCGACGTACAGCACCTTGCCGGCCCGGACCAGGTCGGCGAACGCCTCCATGGTCTCCTCGAGCGGCGTCTCGGTGTCGTACCGGTGCGCCTGGTACAGGTCGACGTAGTCGGTGCCGAGCCGGCGCAACGAACCGTTGACCGACTCGTGGATGTGCTTGCGGGACAGCCCGGCGTCGTTCGGGCCCTTCGGCCCGGTCGGCCAGTACACCTTGGTGAAGATCTCCACCGACTCGCGCCGTACACCCCCAAGCGCCTCGCCCAGTACGGATTCGGCCGCGGTGTTCGCGTAGACGTCCGCGGTGTCGAACGTGGTGATACCGGCGTCGAGCGCGGCCCGCACGCACGCCTTCGCCTGCTCGTTCTCCACCTGTGAGCCGTGCGTGATCCAGTTGCCGTACGAGATCTCGCTGACCTTCAGTCCGCTGCTGCCCAGGTACCGGAATTCCATGACCGCGAGCCTACGCGACGCGGTGCCGCGATCATGACGCGCGGAGTAGTCGTCGCGGCCGGCGCCAGTTCATGACAGGCTCGTGAGGATTGGTTGAAAGGGCAAGGAGGGGACGTGGCTATGAGACTCAAAGGATTGGCACAGTTCAAGGGTGCCGCTGTCACGGCGGTCGCGCTCGCGACGGCCGGGACCGCGCTGGTCATCCCGTCGGACCGGCCGGCGGCACAGCAGACGTCCGGCGCGGAGCCGGACGGGAGCTCGCAGGCGTGCTTGATCGTGGATACCGACGTCGGTCTGGACGACCTCCGAGCGGTCGCCGCACTGCTGCCGTCGCGGAACGTCCGCGCGGTCGTGGTCACCGAGGGCATCGCGTCGGTACCGCGTGGCGCCACGGCGGTCTCGATGTTCATGGCGAGCGGTAAGCAGACGCCACCGGTGATCACCGGACTGGCCTCGCCGGCGCCACCGAACTACGACTGGCTGCCGGCCGCCCGGGCGGGTGCGGAGCGGATCAACAACTTCCTCGCCGCCTCCGTGCCGTTCGCGACCGACGACAGCACGATGAACCAGCAGGTGCGTGCGGCGGTGTACGGGTGCTCGCGGGTCCAGGTGCTGGTGCTCGGACCGTGGACGTCGTTCAACCGGTATCTCTCGGTGCTCGGTTCGGACGTCCGGGTGGTCGCGTCCGGCCGGCCGTACGCGGAGAACAACCCGGACAACTTCAACTGCGAGTACGACCTGGCGGCATGCCAGACCGCGGCCTCGCTGCTGCGGTGGGTGCGTAGTGCCGTGTTCGTGGACCTGCCCGCGTACACCGGTGACCCGACGTACGACCCGACCGAGGAGATGGTGGCGCAGTACGAGAGAGCCGGTGTGCCGGGTCTGCTCCGTGCGGCGCTGCTGCTGGACCCGTCGCAGTGGCTCGGGACCCGGCTGTGGGACGACGCCGCGACGCTCTACCTGCTCCAGCCGCAGTTGTTCGCGCAGCGCGGCAAGCACGTCGAGCCGTGGATCGGCGAGGCGAAGTTCCGCGAGCTGCTGGTCGCCGCCACCAACGGCGGCTGACCAGGTCCGGCAGTCGAGTGCGAGCGCGGCGTCAGAGCTTGGCGCCGCGCTCGACCATCGGCTTGGGCAGCCGCCAGCGGCGCATCTGCATCGTCCGGCGCACCGCGTAGAAGCCGATCCCGCGGGTCTCCGCGTCAGGCTGGCGCTGCTTCAGCTTGCTCTTCAGCCCGCGGGTCAGCAGCACCCAGTCGATGCTGATCGCCAGCACCATGAACAGGAAGAACAGGTTCACCAGCGGCGCGATGAACGGCCACCGCGGGGTGAGCAGGATGCCGCCGAACGCGACCACCAGCAGCACCGGCAGCGCGAACTCCATCAGCGACCACCGCGCGTCCACGTAGTCGCGGGCGAAGCGCCTGGCCGGGCCCTTGTCCGCGGGCGGGAGGTAGCGGTCGTCGCCGGTGCGCATCGCGGCCTGCACCTTGGCCCGCTCGGCGCGGGTCTTCTCCCGCCGCAGCGCCGCCGCCTCGCGGCGGTTGCGCGGTTTGCGGAACTGGGCCTTGCGGGCCGCCTCCGCCTCCTTGCGGGAGGGCGTCGGGCGTCCCTTGCCGCCGGGCTTCGGTTGCGGCTCGGCAGGAGCGGGGGCCGGCTCGGATTTGGTACGACGGAACACTGGGGGCTCGACCTCATTCACACTTGACGCTGGCTCGACAGGGGCACGACCGATGCATGACCGGACTCGGGGTGGCCCCCGGCGGTGCCCCCACTTTATCGGGGGGCATCCCGATGGTCTCGTGACCCGCGGGGACATAGGGTGGATGGCACGCACGCCGGGTCCGTACGCCGGCACAGAAGGGGTACTGATATCGATGAGCATCTTCAAGCGGATGTCGACGATCTTCAGGGCCAAGGCCAACAAGGCGTTGGACAAGGCTGAAGATCCTCGCGAAACCCTTGACTACTCGTACCAGAAGCAGCTGGAGCTGCTCCAGAAGGTGCGGCGGGGCGTCGCCGACGTCGCGACCAGCCGGAAGCGGGTCGAGCTGCAGGCGGCGCAGCTGCAGTCGCAGTCGGACAAGCTGCACAGTCAGGCGCAGAAGGCGCTCTCGATGGGCCGGGAGGACCTCGCCCGCGAGGCGCTGACCCGGCGGTCCGGTCTGCAGGGCCAGATCGAGGGGCTGCAGGCGCAGCACGCACAGCTGCAGGGCGAGGAGGAGAAGCTCACCCTCGCGTCGCAGCGGCTGCAGGCCAAGGTCGAGTCCTTCCGGACCCGCAAGGAGACGATCAAGGCGACCTATACCGCGGCCGAGGCCCAGACCCGGATCAACGAGGCGTTCTCCGGGATCTCCGAGGAGATGAGCGACGTCGGTCTCGCGGTGCAGCGGGCGGAGGACAAGACCGCCCAGATGCAGGCTCGCGCAGGCGCTATCGACGAGCTGCTGGCCTCCGGCGCACTGGACGACGTGACCGGCACCGGCACGGACAACATCACCCTCGAGCTGGACCGGATGGCCTCGACCTCCGACGTCGAGTCCGAGCTGGCCTCGATGAAGGCCCAGCTGGGCGGCTCAGAGGCGCCCAAGCAGCTGTCGCAGGAGAATGCCCAGCCGCCGGCCCAGCAGTCGGCGGTGCAGGACACAGTGCAGCCCGCCCAGCAGCCCGCCCAGCAGCCTGCTCAGCAGCCGCAGGACGGAGACGCTCGATGATCGTACGCATCATGGGGGAGGGTCAGTGGAAGCTGGCCGATGACAAGGTGGACACCCTGAACGAGGTGGACGCCAAGCTCGAGGCCGCGGTGTCGGCGGGCGACCAGGGCGGGTTCGAGTCGTCCTTCGCGGCCCTGCTCGACCTGGTCCGGGGCCAGGGCGAGAAGCTGTCCGACGACGACCTGCACGACTCCGACGTCATCCTGCCGCCGAGCGACAGCACGCTGGCGGAGATGAAGGAGCTGATCAGCGGCGACGGTCTGATCGCCGGCTGAGCACGAACACCGGAACAATGAGTCCCCCGCACCCGTTTCGGGTGCGGGGACTTCTCGTATCCGGCCGGTCACGGAACGGCATGACGCCCCAGAATTCTCATAGGTAAACATTCCGCGGCAAAGTCTGTCGGATATCGGTCGCTCATAGTACTGTCGGGGCGAGCCGCTGTGGGGGCGGCATTTTGTCGGGAGTTGTGACGCGGCGTGGGGCCGCAGCAATTCCCGAATCGCCTGGGGGGGTGACTCGTGACGGATTTTGCCGTCGCTGGGGGGTTGGCCGGTCCGCCCGACACGGCGCCGACGATCGCGGAGGATCGTCGTCGTCCGGTCTGGGTCGTTCCGGACCAGGTGCCGGCGATCGTTCCGCTGTCGGCCAGGCATACCGAGGCGCGCTGGGTCGCGCGCTACCGGCGGAGGGCGCTGGGCGGGGATCTCGTTGCTGCAGGCATCGGTGTCTCGCTCGCGCTGGTCGTGCGGTTCGGTGCGCAGATCGGGGTCGAGTACCTGCTGCTCGGGTGCGTGCTGCCGATCACCTGGATGGTGTGCGTCTGGTTCGAGCGCGGTTACGAGCCGCGCTATTTCGGTACCGGGCCGGAGGAGCTCCGGTCGATCCTGCGAGCTGCCGTCAGCATGACCGCGGTGGTGGCGATCGTGTCGTACGCGACCAAGACCGACACCGCCCGTGGCTTCGTAGTGCTCGCCGTGCCGATGACGTTGCTGACGGCAACATCGGTGCGCTGGTGGCTGCGCCGTGACCTGACCCGCCGCCGGGCCGCAGGCGGCTGCATGCGCCGGGTGCTCGTGGTCGGGCGCAACGGCCAGGCAGCCACGCTGATGCGCCACCTGGGCGAACGGGTGGCGGACGGCTACACCGTCGTCGCGACCTGCCTGCCGCGCGGCGACCGATCGTACGGCGAGGTCTCCGCGCAGGACCTGGCCGAGGCCGACATCCTGGCCGCGGTCGACGCGCACGCCGTCGATGTGGTCGCGATCGCCGCCGACCCCGAGCTCGCCGGGCAGTCGCTGCGGCGGCTTTCCTGGGCGCTCGAGCAGCGTGGCGTCGACCTGATCGTGTCGCCCGGCATCGTCGAGGTGGCAGGCCCGCGGATCTCGGTCCGCCCGGTCGCCGGGCTGTCGCTGCTGCACCTGGAGCGCCCGTCGGTGAGCGGTGGCCCGCACCTGATCAAGAGTGTCTTCGACCGCGTGGTCGCGCTGCTGCTGGTGCTGTTCGCGTCGCCGGTGCTGCTGGCGATCGCGATCGGCGTGAAGGCCACCAGCCGCGGTCCGGTGCTGTTCCGGCAGACCAGGGTGGGCCGCGGCGGGGCCGAGTTCTCGATGCTCAAGTTCCGCAGCATGTGTGTCGACGCCGAGGAGCGCAAGGCCGAGCTGCACGCGCTCAGCGAGGGCAACGGAGTGCTGTTCAAGATGAAGCAGGACCCGCGGGTGACCCCCATCGGGCGGGTGCTGCGGCGGCTGTCATTGGACGAGCTGCCGCAGCTGTTCAACGTGCTGCGCGGCGAGATGTCGCTGGTCGGGCCGCGTCCACCGTTGCCCGCCGAGGTCGCGCTGTACGCGCCCGACGACACCCGCCGGATGCTCGTCAAGCCCGGTCTCACCGGCCTGTGGCAGGTCAGCGGTCGTAGCGACCTGACCTGGGAGGAGTCGGTGCGGCTCGACCTGCGCTACGTCGACAACTGGTCGATGGCGCTGGACCTCCTGATCTTGTGCAAGACCGCCCGCGCAGTGCTCCGTGGCGGCGGAGCCTACTGACACTTCGACACACGCAGCTCCCGTTGTTCCCGAGGGGGGAAATCCAATGCCACGCACGGCAAGCGTCACGGGCATCACCGGTCAGGACGACACGTTCCTGACCGGACCGCTGCCCGACAGGGCATATGAGGTGCGCCGCCGGACGCCGAGCACCGGCAACGACACCGCGGACCTGGTCGCGCTCGCGGCCACCGGCGACCAGCAGGCCTGGGAGCAGCTCGTCGACCGATACGCGCGGCTGGTCTGGACGGTCACGCGCAGCTTCCGGCTCGCGGACGGCGACGCGTCCGACGTGTCGCAGACCGCCTGGCTGCGGCTGCTCGAGCACATCGACCGGATCGACCCGGTCAGGGTCGCGGCCTGGCTCGTCGTCACCACCCGGCGCGAGTGCCTGCGGGTGCTGGCGCTACGCAAGCGTGTGCTGCTCACGTACGAGGATGACGCGTTCGAGGACCTGGCCGGCTCGCAGCCTGACGTCGACGAGGAACTGCTCGCCGGTGAACGCGCGGAGGACGTACGGCGTGCCCTGCAGAGTCTCCCGGACCGCTCCCAGCAGCTGCTCGAGATGCTGATGGCCGACCCGCCGATGTCGTACGCGGAGATCTCCGAGGCGCTCGGCGTCCCGATCGGCAGCATCGGTCCGATGCGCGGGCGGTGCCTGGACAAGCTCCGCACCCTGCTGGGCGACTGACGCTGACCCCTACAGCAGTACCCAGGCGGTCCGGGCCGGCGGCCGGTCCGAGTCCGGCCAGCGCAACAGGAAGCTGGTGAGCTGCGGCCGCATCCAGGTCATCGCCTGCCCCTGCGTCCACAGGATCGTCCGCGGCCCGCGCAGGCCCGGCGTCCGCGACTCCACGACCACTGACTCGGCGGGCGACACCCACAGCTCGACGGTCAGCCGGGTGTACCCGCGGACCTCGACGTCCACCGCGCAGTCGTGCCCGGCGAAGCGCAGCCGTCGTACCTCTGCGCTGCGGCCGTGCGGGGTGTCGACGAGGCTGTCGAAGGCCAGGTCCAGCACGGCGACGTCCCAGTCGTGGTCGAGGTAGGCGGCGTGGCCGGCCGCGCGCAGGTCGTCCACCTGCCGGTCGATCTCGATCTCCTGCCGGCGGCTCGTCTCGTCGCCGCGCTCACCCGACCAGCCGATCATCTGCTCATCGCTCCCCGGGGGTTGCGACCTTGACGACGCTGTCACGGTCCTGTCCGTAGGGCGCACCCTGCCAGGTCGCCCAGTTCGCGGTCGTGCCCTGGCTGTGCACCACGAAATGCCACGGCCCGGAATAGGTATTGCCGTAGAAACGGTTGTCCTGCTTGAACGTGATGCTGTCCTGAATGGCCTGCCGGTGATACGGCTCAGCCCAGTCCGGAAATGTCCCCCAGTTCGAGAACAGGCCGTTGTAACCACAGCCCTTCTTCGACGCGCAGGTCGTTCCGATCTTCTCCGGGTCGAGGCTGAAGACATTGTCGTGGACCTGCACGTTCTGGGTCTTCCACCGGCAGTCGTCGACGAACGGATCTTTCTCGCTCTTGATGTTCTGCTCGTTGCAGGTCTTCCCGGTCACCACGCTCGGGTTGACCAGCGTGCTCGCGTCGGTACTGGTGTTGGCCGACGAGCCGGAGAACCGGTCGGCGTTCTCCCACAGGATCACGCCCGACCAGTTGTCGGTGAACACGTTGTCGCTGATCTCGAACGTCTTGTTGTACTTGCCGGCGACCCGGGGGTCGCTGCCCGACTCGGAGATGTAGATCGCGCTGGTGGGGAACCCGGCGTTGGTCGGCCCCTTCTTCCAGCCGTTGCGCACGAACGCGTTCCCTCGGATCAGCGCGTTGTAGCTGGTCTCGTAGACGATTCCCTCGGCGTCGTTGTCGGAGATGTAGTTGCCCACGATGGCGAATCCGAGGTTGTTCGTGTCGGCCCACATTCCCGCGGCCTTGTTGTGGTGCACCCAGTTGTTCCGGACCACGGCGCCGTCCACCATCCAGAACTTCCCGCCACCGGAGCATCCGCAGCCGGGCCGCAGCTTCTCCCAGTCGTCGGTGTTGTTGGCGGTGATCTCGTTGTGCTCGACGGTGATCTCGTCGACGTTGTCGGGGTGGTACGCGTTGAACCCGTACTGCCCGTTCTGCATCAGGCAGTTGTTCCGGACGACGTTGCGGCTGCCGAGCATCACGCCGGCGCCGGCGTTCTTCCAGATCGTGTTCGACTCGACCACCCAGGCGGAGGCGGAGTCGTGGTTCACCACGCCCTCGTCGCTGCCCGACCGGGGCGGCCCGAAATTCTGCACGGTGAGGTTCTTCACGGTCACGCCGGGCGCGTCACCGGTGAACGCGTACCGGTTGAGGCGGCGGCCGTCGAGCACCGCGCCGGGTGCCCCGACGTAGGTGTTGCCGGCCTTCGGGATCACCTGGCTGAACTCCCCGGTGCCGAGCTTGTGGACGCCGCGGGCGAGCCAGAACGTCGTACCCGCCGGATGCGCCTCGGTGACGTCGTTCAGGTTCTGCGAGGTGCTGACCGTGACCGCCCCCGACGGCGGCTCGGCGGGACCGTCCAGGACCGCGCGGTTGCCGCAGATCCGCGCGACCGGTGCGTCCGGTGCCGTGGCCGGGGTGTCCGGCGCCGTGGTCGGGGCGGACGCGCTCAGCGGTGGCTGCGGGTCCGGGTCCGAGCCGGTGAGGTAGATCCCTCCGACCACTGCTCCGGCCACGAGTGAGAGCGCGCAGGCGACGATGGTGCTCCTGCGTCGGTACCACGCGCGTTGCTCCATGGCGCTTCCTAGCCGTCCTAGATGGTGGGGAGGGGGATCGGTCCGGGTCTACCGCCCGGCCGGGCGTCTGATCGCGAACCGGTAGATCTCGAGCAGCTGTTCGATGCTGTGCCGGGGGTCGAACCGCTGCTCGTAGCTTGCTCGGGCGTTCCGGCCGTACTCCAGGTAGCGGTCCTGGTTCTCGTCCACGTCCCGGACCAGCTTCGCCAGGTCGTCGGGATCGCCCGGCTGGAACAGCGCGCCGTCGACCCCGTTCTCGATCAGCTCGGGGAACGACCCGTGCGCTGACGCGACCGGCGCGACGCCGCACGCCATCGCCTCAACCACGACCAGCCCGAACGTCTCCTCCCACTGCGAGGGAAGCAGCACAGCCCGGGAGGCCGCGACCAGGTCGAAGCACTCCTGCCTGCCCAGGTGGCCGGCGAGCCGGACCGACGGCCGTTCCGCGGCCCAGCGGCTGACCTCGTCCTCGAGCGGTCCGCCGCCGGCGATCACCAGCCGGAGCGCGTCGTCCCCGGCGGTGGCGCGATAGCGGTCCCAGGCCTGTAGCAGCAGCGGTACACCCTTGGCCTGGTCGAGCCGGCCGACGTACGCCACCTGCCGCGCTCGCGGCCCGCCCGACGGCGGGCCGGGCTGCGAGTCGGACTGCGGTTCGTACAGCCCGTCGTACGGCACCAGGTTCGGCTTCACGAACGAGCGGTCTGCGTCGAGCTCCATCCCCGCCAGCAGTCGCTGCTGCGACGCGGAGATGAAGATGTAAGCCGAGATCAGGTTCCGCCAGGCGGCGCGGTGGGCACGGGCTGCGACCACCGTCGGCACGGTGGCGACGGCCGAGCCGCGGTAGCACCGGTGCACCAGCGCCGGCACCGGCAGCCCGCCGGCACAGTCATGGCAGACATCGCCGTCGCGGAAGAAGTCGCCGCTGGCACACAGCAGCTTGTAGTTGTGGATCGTCACGGCCACCGGTACCCGGGCGTCCCGGCACGCGTACAGCACGGACGGGCTGAGCAGCGGGAACGTGTTGTGGATGTGCACCACGTCGGGCCGGAACCGGCGCAGCACCATGCCCAGGTCCCGCTTGGTCGCCGGGTTCCAGATCACCCGGGCCGGCAGCGTGGCCTTCTGCCACGGCGTCCAGTCCTCGATGTCGTCACTGTGCCGCTCGAAGTGCTCGACCTGGTGGCCGAGCCCGGTCAGCGCGGTGCTCTCCTGGTCGACGACCCGGTTCTCCCCGCTCGGTGCCGTCGAGCGGTACCTGTTGTGCGCGATGAGGATCTTCATGATGAACCCGGGACACCCCCTCGGCGCTGTCGCGTCGACACCAGCAGCGAGGCTGCCAGGGTCAGCTCCAGCAGGTACGGCGACGCGTCGCTCAGGCCGGTCTCGGTGAACGAGGCGACGATGCAGTACGAGAACAGGAACAGTGCCAGCGCGCGCTTCGGGCCCTGCGGCCGGAACCCGGCCGCGACCAGCAGGAACAGCAGCATCGCGGCGTTGATCGCGACACCGACCACGCCGACGTCGTAGTAGGTCGCCAGCCAGTTGCTGTCGATCGGCAGGCCGTTGAACGACTTGTTCGACAAGCCGAACCCGAACAGCACCTCGAAGGTCGAGCGAGGCTCGGCGAGCACCGACTCCCAGACCGCCCGACGGCCGGTCAGCGCGGCGAGGTCCTGGTCGTCCTGACCGCGGGCCAGCCAGGTGGCCACGACCGAGGACAGCGTCAGTGCCCCGAGCGACAGGACGACCAGCCCGGTGGCGAATGCCTTGCGGACCCGCGACCGGGTGGTGAACAGGCTGAGCCCGGCGATCAGCACCCCGGCCATCAGCGCGACCAGCGCGGTCCGGGTGTGCGTCAACAGCAGGATCGGCATGGACACGATCACCGCGGCCAGCGCCAGCTCGCGCCGCAGCATCCCGGACAGCCAGAGCACGGTGCTGAGCCCGGCCGCGACCGCGGCGTAGTGCCCGACCTGGGTCGGCGGGATCGGCCAGATCGCACCGCCGAGCCGGTCCATGTCCAGCGCCACACCCGGTGCCACGAACAGGCCTAGCAGCACAGAACCCAGCACCACCCAGATCGTGGTCAGGTGTGCCTTGACCAGCAGCAGGTCGCGCCGGCCCCACCACGGCGTGAGCAGCCAGAGCACGAACACGAAAACCAGCAGCCGGCCGGCCCGGAAGATCGCGCCACCCAGGAACTCGGCCCACAGGCTGGTGATCATCGCCTCGGCCGCGAGCAGGCTGAGCAGCAGGATGAACACGCTCGGTCGGACCGCCGCCGGACGGTTCACGCTCAGCGCGAGCATCAGGGCCGCGACCAGCGCGAACTGGGTGATCATCTTCCCGGCCGCGCCGGGGATCGGCAGGATGTGCGGCGCCCCGGCGTAGAAGGTCAGCACGTTGAGGATCAGCAACGCCCAGATCGCCTGGACCCGCCGGAGCCTGCGCCGGGCCGGCGAGGCCGACGTCCGGTGCAGCAGGCCGTGACCGGCGTCGGCCCTGAAGCTGGCGCTGAGCGTCGTGGTCATCGGGTGATCATCTCGACGCCGGAGGCGGACTCTGGCGGCGTCGCGTCGCTGTCGTTGTCGCTGATGCCGATGCTCTCGTCGGTCCGGTCCGCACGGACCACGACCGCCGACACCAGCCGTACGCCGGCCAGCCGGACCAGTTCGCCGGTCGAGCTGATCGCGGTGGCCGAGGACCGGCCCGCGGTCACGATCGCGACCGCCCGCGACGTCCAGGTGCGCAGATGCTCGGCGCCGAGCGCAGGGGACAGGCTTGCCAGCGTGAGCACCAGGTCGGCCTCGCCCCAGGCGGCGTTCAGCTCCTCGTCCGGGCCGGGCTCGCCGCCTTGGTGGCGACCCTCGGCCGGCGGGGCGTTCCGCTCGGGCAGGTGGACGATGACGGAGTCGCCGCCGTCGTTGGCGCGCGACTCGTGTGTTCCGGGTGAGGTCACGCCGAGCGCGGCAGCCAGCGCGCCGGTGCCGGACAGGTCCGCGGCCAGCACACGCTTGCCGTCCTCGGCGTACGACATCGCCAGCGAGGCCACCACCAGCGCGCTGACCTCGACGTTGTCGACGCTGACGACCGCGAGCGCGGGCTTCGGCGTCTCCTTCCAGCACACGGCGTCCTGCAGGTGGCGTACGACGAGCTGGACCACCGGCTTCAGCATGGTCGCGCGCTGCACGTAGCGCGGCAGCGGCCGCCAGCGGACCCGCGGCGGACGTCCGATGCTCAGCCGGACCCGGGTGCCGAGTGCCCGCGCGATGTCCTGCCGGCGCCACAGCTTGTCCGAGATCAGCGCCCGGACGACGACGAACCCGAGCCCGATGAACAGCCCGGCCAGCAGGCCCGCACCGAGGTTGATCACCAGCGCCCGGCGAGCCGAGTGCGGGACGGGCGCGGCCTCGTCCAGTACCTGGCTGCTGCTCATCCTCGCTTCCGCGACCTCCTGGTCTCCGATCTGCTGGTCGATGAACACGAGCCGTTCCTTGGCGCGGATCAGCCTCTCCCAGTAGTCCGGCTTGGTCGCGCCTTCCGGCGGCTTGGACGGATCGCCACCGCGTGCGCGGACGTCCGCCTCCGCCTCGCTGACCGCCCTCTGGGCGGTAATGAGGTCGCGGCGCAGCGGCACCGCCTGCAGCACGACCTGCTCCTGCCGGAACTCCAGGTATGCGGTCGCCAGCGTGCCGGCCAACGCGGTGGCCTCGGCGCTGGTCGGAGCGCTCGCGACGATCTCCAGCACCCGGTCGGTCTCCGCCGTCACGACGTAGCGCTGCAGCAGGTCGTCCGGGGTGTCGGGCAGCTTGAGCTCCTCGATCACCCGGCTGGCCACACTGTGCGTGGTCGCGAGGCTGACGTCGGTGGCCATCGCCTCGGCCGGATCGTCGCCGTCGCGGTGGGTGAGCAGGATCTTCGCGGACGAGTTGCTGGCCGGTGGCAGCACCACCGGCAGCGCCAGTGCGGCGGCCAGGCCGGCCAGAGCGAACATGATCCAGAGCCGCTTGTGCCGCCGGACCGCGTCGAACAGGAATCGGAACGTGACCAGGTTGTCTGGCGGATAGCTGCTGGATCGCTCGTCATCGTCGTACAGCTCGTCGTCGTCGTACCAGGTGCGGCCGGCCCGCGGCTCGGCGCTGCTCCACTGCTCGGTCACGATGTCGTCCTCCTAGCCACCCCGCTGAGGAGGGTCGGCAGCCTCGAGCCGTTGCGGCGCGCCTGCGAGACACGGCCGATGGTGCGGTCGGTCGGGTCGGGGTCGGCGACGATCAGCCCGTCGATGGTGCGGTCGTCGGCAGCCGCGGCGACGGCCAGCCGGGCCAGCTCCTCCGCGGTGACCGCGCCGGCGGACAGGCCTATCACCGTCGTCGTGGTGTGCAGCGCGCCCGCGAGCTGCGGCGCGTGCCGGTCGACGACGATCAGCTGGACGTCCAGCGCGACCTTCGGTGGCGCGTCGCCGAACTGGGCGCCGGCGCCGAGCAGCCGGCGTTGTGACACCTCCAGGGAGGTGGCCTCGTCCGGTTCGTCGTCGTCCAGCAACGAGGTCGCCGACTCGTGATGGGTGTCGACCACCAGCGCGGTGGGGATTCCGATCGAGGTCGCGAACGCGGCCAGCTGCGGGCCGAGCGGCAGCGCCTTTTCGTCGTCGGCGAAGGTGAGCACCGCGAGCGATGCCGGTGGACCACCCTTCACGTCCAGGCCGAGCCGGTGCAGCGTCTTGCGCAGGCTCCAGGCGTCGACCGCGCTCGGGGTGTAGCGCTCGAGCAGGTTCTCCCAGTCGGACATGTCCTTGGCCCGATACGACGAGACCGATGCCAGCACCGGGATCCCGACCGCGTCGGCGATCTCGTCCCGCAGCCGCAGCCTGCGGTCGCCGCGAGCGACAGCGAGGATGGCCACGCAGCCGACGATGAGCCCGGCGAGCGCGCCGAGCAGCCCGTACAGCGCAAGGTGGGTGACCCAGCTGCCGCCGCGGGCGGTGGTCGCCTCCTCGAGGACCCGGGCGCCGGTCTTCTTGCCGAGGTCGCCGGGCAGCTTCTGCTCGGTGCTGATGAACACCAGGTAGACCTCGGCGACCGCGTTCGCCAGCTGCATGGACTGCTGCGCCGACGTGCCGCGGGCCTTGATCTCGATCACGTCCGGCGTCACGGCCACGACCTTGACCCGCTCCCGGACCCGCTCGGTGTTCAGCGGCGGAGTGAGGTTCTGGCCGGCGCTCTTGAGGACGGGTTCGCTGTTCGCGATGAACACCTGGGTGTCGATGCTCTGCGTGCCGGCGGTGTTCTGCGCGTTGTTCGTCGCGGGTGGTGGCAGGACGACGAGCGAGGTGGCTGAATACATCGGCGGCCTGAGCAGCCCGACCCCGACGCCGGCGAGCAGGCCGATGGCGGCGATGGCCGCGACAGCCCGCTTGTGTCGCCGCACTGCTCGCCAGGACTTCTTGACGTCCAGTTCCTGCGTGCTCACAGGTCCTCCAGTCGAACGTCGGCGACGGGTCGTAGGTAGTAGGTCGTAGGTAATAGAGGGCCGACCGGCCGCGCTGATACATCCGCGGTTACATCACGGCTGCGTCACAGGGGAAAACGAAACATGCTGACCAGCGGTGTCGCCGGCCGGACCCGGCCGCTGCCGACCAGCGTGGTGGCCGGGACCTTCTGCCCGAACCGGCCCGAGTACCAGCCCAGCACCGGCTCGGTCTCACCGCGGTGCGCGGTCCAGCTGAGGCCGTCCGGCAGCTCGGCGGTGGCCGTCGTCGTACCGTCGTCGGCCTCCCACTCCAGCCGGGCGACCGCTCCGTCCAGCGCGACCCGGACGTCCGGGCCGAGGTGGTACGCCAGTCGCACGTCCTGCGCGCTCGCGCCGTCCAGCTGGTCGGTGACGCGCAGCGTCCGCTGCTCGCGGTCGAGTGCGACCGTGCGCCGGTGCACGACGGGCTGGTCCAGCGCCTGGTAGCCGTCGTGCTCCGCGGTCCAGCTCGCCACCGCGGCGCCGTCGCCGGTCACCTCGAGCTCCCGGCTGTTCGCCTGCCGGACCCACAGGAACGGCCCGCCGGATGCGGACTGGTCCCGCCCACCGACCTGCAGCGTGTTGTGCCCGAGGGTGGACCGGAAGTAGTCCCGCCACACCGGCTCACCGTGGTAGCAGTACGTGCCGGGATCGGCGAGGACATCCACACCGCCGACCCGGACCTCGAGCGAGAGCGCGTCCGCGTGTGCGTGCGCGGCGATGGACAGGAACCCGTGCGGCCCGCCGTCGCAGCGGCACCAGATCTCCGGCAGCCCGTCGTCGGAGGTCCGTAGCACGGTCAGGCCCGCGTCGGCGAACCGCCACGGCCGCCGGGCCGGACGCGCGGGCGCGATCCGGCGGCCGACGGACAGCGCTCCCACCAGCGCGCTGACCGTGTCCGGCGCGGTCTCCGGCCACCACGGGGCCGGGCCGACGACCGCGGCGCCGAGCGCCAGGAACGCCGACCAGCGGTGCGGGTCCGGCGGGTCGACCACCAGCACCCGGCCCTCGTCGTCGTCACCTTGCCGCGCCGGGCGCAGCGTCTCGTCGAGCACACCGGCGCCGGCATCCACCGTGCGCGCCAGCAGCGCCCAGGTCCGCGGGCCGAGTGGATGCCCGGCGGCGTCCGCCTCCACCGCGGCCAGCAGGGCGAGCTCGGCGACGAAGCGGTGGTAGTCGGTCGCGAGCTCGCGGTTCAGCCCGGACGGGAACGTGTTCGCCTGCAGCTCGCGCTGCAGCAACGACGCCGCGGACGCGCGCCAGCGGGCGCTCTGCCGGAACCAGGGGAAGGCGCAGGCGCCGACGAGCTGGCCGGCCGCCTCGGCGATCACGTGGTTGTTGGCCGACGAGCCGCGGCTGCGGAACGCGGCCAGGTAGCGCTGGTGCCAGTAGATCTGCCGCAGCGCGTCGTCGTTGTCGTCGAACAGCTCGGTGACCGGTGCCCAGCCGGCCAGCAGCCGCCGGATCCAGGCCCAGCTGATCAGCCGGATGCCGGCCTCGATGCCGCTGGTCCAGTGCACGCCGGACAGGAACGGGTTGTCACGCCACCAGGACCGCAGCTGCTCGGCGACCCGCTCGGCGTACACGTCGTCGCCGGTCAGGTACCAGGCGGCCGCGAGCTGCGTCAGGTGGTGGTGCCGGGACAGCTCCCACACCTGCTTGATGTTCCCGACCTGGTCCTCGGAGCGGTGGTTGACCCGGAACGCGTACTGCGCCGGGTCGGACCGCCGGCCGGTGACCGGGTCGCGGAACCAGTCCGGCGACCGCAGGTCGGTGCGCGGCACGCCGAGCACCTCCAGGTTCCCGGCCAGGATCGCGTCCGCGACGGCGATCACCGCCTTGCGTGCCTGCTCGGGTACGCGGTCCGCGGTGCCGTCCGGCAGTACCGCGGTGAACCGCCGGTCCGGTACGACGGGTGGCTGCCCGATCCCGGTCGCGCCCGGCCGGACCTGCCGCGACGTCCACGTCGTATGACGCCCGTGGTCGACGGTCCGCCAGACCAGCTCGGCCGGCGACATCCGGCGCAGCCGGCGGACGTACCAGCCCACCGACTGGCGGCTCACACCTGCTCCGGCCGGCCGCTGGCCAGGCTGCGCTCCACCGCGACGGTCGCCGCGGTGGTGACGATCAGCGACTCGAACGGGATCGGCATCGGGTCCCCGCCGCGGACGGCGGTCACGAACCGCTCCAGCTCGGTGCGCTGGCCCTTGTCGGTGCCGCCGCGGGCACGCTTGGCGACCGGGCGCCGGCCGGTCCACGCGGTAGCCCGCTGGAAGTTGTCCAGCCGGGCGCTGCGCCCGCCGGTGGCCGCGTCGAACGTCTCCTTCGGGAACCGGCCGTTGCCGCCGGTGACGTAGCTCAGCGTCCCGGTCGAGCCGTTCTCGAACCGCAGCGTCACCTGCAGGTCGCCGGCTCCCGGCCCGGCGACGGCGTACACCTCGACCGGCAGGCTGTCGAACCACCAGCCGAGCGTGTCGATGAAGTGCCCGCCCTCGCCGATGAACCGGCTGCCCTCGTGCTCGCTCAGGTACCAGCTGCCGGCGTCAAGCCGGCCGGCGTTCACCAGGTAGCGGGCCGTGCCGGGTTCGCCGGCCTGGCCGAACCGGGACCGCAGGTCGGTCAGCAGCGGCGCGAACCGGCGGTTGAAGCCGACCATCACCCGGTCGTTTCCGGTCGCCGCGACGACATCCAGGACCTTGTCGATCTCCGCCCGGGTGAGCGCCAGTGGCTTCTCCACGAAGACGGTCTTCCCGGCCTCGAGCGCACGGCAGGTCAGATCCGCGTGCGAGCTGTGCCGGGTGACCACGAAGACAGCGTCCAGCGACTCGTCCTCAAGTACCGCGTCGGCACTGGTCGAGATCGCCTCGAAGCCGAACCGGCGCTGCGCGTTCGCGGCCGACAGCGACTTGTTCGTCGCGACGTGCGCGAGCACCACGTTCTCGTCCTTGGCCAGGTGCGGCAGCAGCATCGAGGACGCGTAGTTGCCGGCGCCGATGAACCCGAGCCGTACCGCCGAGCCCTTCCGGGCCGGCCGCTCGGCGGCGGTCCCCGGGCCGATCAGCGCGGTCCGCGGGCGGGGCGCCTCGAGCGGTACGTCGGCGGTGTCCGGGTACTCGAACAGGAAGCCCACACCAGGCATCGCGCCGGAGCCGAGCTGCTGGTACACCTCGGTCGCGTCCGCGATCGGGAAGACCCGGGCGATCAGCGAGGACAGGTCGATCTGCTCGCGCGCGATCAGGTCGACGAAGCACTCTAAGTTGCGGCGCTCGGTCCACCGGACGTAGCCGGCCGGGTAGTCGATGCCCTCCAGCTCGTAGCGGTCGTCGTACCGCCCCGGTCCGTACGACCGGGAGAACCGGACGTCGAGCTCCTTGTCGTAGTAGGCGTTCCAGGGCAGGTCCAGCTTGGTCTTGCCGATGTCGACCACCCGGGCGCGATCCCGGGCCAGCCGCGCGGCCACCTCGACCGGGCCGTTCGTCGCGCCGCCGGCGGCGATCAGCACGTGGTCGGCGCCGAGCCCGTTGCTCGCTTCGCCGAGCGCCCGCTCCAGCGCGGCGACGCCGGCGTCGTCCGGTGCGGCGCAGAGCAGCGCGCCGGCCTTCTCCGCCATCCGGCAACGGTCCTCGACCATGTCCAGCCCGAACACCCGGACCCCGGAGGCGACCAGCAGCCGCACCACCAGCTGGCCGACCAGGCCGAGCCCGACCACGACCGCGGTGTCGCCCAGCTGTACCTCGGAGCGGCGCACGCCGTGCATCGCGATCGCGCCGACGGTGGAGAACGCCGCGTGTTCCGGCGCGACGCCGTCCGGGACCGGTACGCAGAGGTTGACCGGGATCCAGTTGTACTCGGCGTGCAGCGCGAACTCGTTGCCGGCCGCGGCGACCAGCTGGCCCACGCTGAACTCCTCGGCACCCTCGCCGACCTCGGTGACCACACCGCACAACGAGTAGCCGAGCGGTGTGTACGAGTCGAGCCGGTTCATCACCTTCTTGTAGGTGCTGACCGCGCCCTGCTGGGTGACCGACTCCAGCACCTTCTTCACCTGGTCCGGCCGCGCCCGCGCCTTGCCGAGCATCGACATCCGGGCCTCGCCGACCTTCATCAGCTCGGTACCGGTGGAGATGAGCGAGTAGAGCGAGCGGACGAGAACCCCGCCCGGGGCGCACGCGGGCGGCGGTACGTCGAGCACCGCCAGCTCGCCGGACTTGTAGTTCTGCGCGACCTGTTTCATCTCGTCCTTCTCACAGTGATGTCATGGGACGTCATAGGGAGGTGGAGACACCCAGTGCGCGCATGTGGCGGCACCAGGTCTCCAGAGTCAGGAGCTGCCAGATCTGCTTGGAACGGTCCTCGCGGCCGGAGCGCTCGTCGGCCACCAGCTGGTTCAGCGCGGGGCGCTGCAGGAAGCCGCCTGCGACCAGCTCGCCGTTCAGCAGCACGTCGTCGATCAGCTCGCGCAGGTCGTTGCCGATCCAGGCCCGCAGCGGCGCGCTGAACGACGCCTTCGGCCGGTAGATGATCTCCTTCGGCAGCCATGCCTCGGCCGCGCGCTTCAGCGCGACCTTGCCCTGCCGGCCCTTGATCTTGTCCGTACCGGGGATCGAGAACGCGGCCCGGAACACCTCCGGGTCCACGAACGGCACCCGCACCTCGGTGGACGCGGCCATGCTCGCGCGGTCGGTATAGGTCAGGTTCAGCCCGGGCAGGAACAGCTGGGCGTCGGCCTGGCACATCCGGTTCACGTGGTCGACGAGCCGGGTGTCGTGGTAGATCGCGCTGTGCTCGTCGACCAGCTTGCCGACGTACGGCGCGAGGCCCGGGTCCAGCAGTCCGGCCAGCTCCTCGGTGTCGTACATGGTGTAGCTGCGCCGGAACGCCGCCTCCTCCTCGAGCTCGGCGAAGGTGAGGAACCGCTTGGCCCAGCGGGCGTAGCGCAGCCCGCGGCCGTTCGCGGTCACCGGCATCGCGCCGACTGCCCGTCCGACACCGCTGCGCAGCAGGCCGGGCAGCCGCTGGTAGCGGGCGGCCATGACGCAGGCCAGGTGCTTGCGGTACCCGCCGAACAGCTCGTCCGCGCCCATCCCGGACAGCAGCACCTTGACGCCGGCCGCCCGGGCCGCGTCGCAGATCAGCAGCACGTTGATCGCCGCCGGGTCGCCGATCGGCTCGTCCAGGATGTCGACGATCCGGGGGAGCAGGTCGACCACGTCCGGCGCGATCTCGATCTCGTGCAGGTCGATGCCGAACTGCGCGGCCACCTTGCGGGCGTACACCGCGTCGTCCGGCATCGCCTCGAGCTTGTGGTCCTCGGGGCGGAACGTGATCGTGTACGCGTCGACGCCCGGATCGGCCCGCTTCGCGAGCACCGTGATCAGGCTGGAGTCCAACCCCCCGGACAGGAACGTCGAAACACCCACGTCGGCGACCATGTGCGCGTTCACCGAGTCCTCGATCACCGCGCGCAGGTCGGCCGGCGGTCCTGCGGCGGCCTCGGCCGCGACGTCGGCCACGCGCCAGTAGCTCTGCTGCCGGCTGGTGCCGTCGGGGCGGAACTCGGCCCAGGAGCCGGTCGGGAGCTTCTCCACGCCTTCGATCGCGCAGCGCTGCTCGGGCAGCCAGTAGTACAGCATCGAGGCGATCAGGCCGCCCGGGTCCGTCCGCAGCTCGGAGCCGACCGCGGACACCAGCGCCTTCAGCTCGGAGGCGAAGATCACGCCGCGCTGCCGGCGGAGGTAGTACAGCGGCTTGATGCCGAGCGGGTCGCGGACCAGGAACAGGCTGCCGCTGCGCTCGTCCAGGATCGCGAACGCGAACATGCCGCGGAACCTGCTCAAGCAGTCGGGCCCCCAGCGCCGCCAGGCCTCCAGCACCACCTCGGTGTCGGAGTGCGTCCGGAACCGAACCCCGCTGCTCACCAGCTCGGCGCGCAGCTGCTTGTAGTTGTAGAGCTCGCCGTTGTAGCTGATCGTCAGGCCCTCTTTGGTCACCGGCTGGTCGGCGGCGGCCGACAGGTCGATGATCGAGAGCCGGCGATGCGCGAGGTACGCGGTGAACCGGTCGTTCTCGACGCAGTGGATTCCGCTCGCGTCCGGCCCGCGGTGCGCGATCCGCTCGTTCATCGTGAGCGCGAGAGCCTTGCCGTCGTCCTGCTGGTAGCAGCCGGCGATCCCGCACATCGTCAGACCCCTGTCGTCAGATCGTCGTAGACCTCGAGGTACGCCTTCGCCTGGTGCTTCCAGGCCAGCACCTGCTGGACCCGTTCGCGCCCGAGCGCGCCCATCCGCTGCCGGCGCGGCTCGTCATCGGCCAGCTCGATGATCGCCCGCGCGTACTTCTCCACGTCGTTCGGCTCGACGTACAGCGCGGCGTCACCGGCCGACACCCGGGTCTCGGTCAGGTCGAACGCGACGACCGGGAGCTCGAAGGCCATGTACTCCATCGTCTTGTTCATGGTGGACACGTCGTTGAGCGGGTTCTTCGGGTCCGGCGAGACGCCGATGTCGGCGCTCGACATCACCTGCTTGACGTCCTCGTCGGGCACGCGCCCGGTGAACTCGACGTGCCCGGCCAGGCCCAGCTCGTCGCGCAGCGCGACCAGCTCGTCGAAGCAGTCGCCGCCGCCGATCAGCGTGAACGCGATGTCGGTCCGGCCCAGCTTGTTGACCAGCTCGTCGGCGGCCCGGACGACGATGTCGACGCCGTCCTGCGGACCCATCACACCGATGTAGGAGGCCAGGATGCGCCGGCCGCGCTTGCTCGACTCGTCGACCTCCCCGCGCCGCAGCCGGTCCGGATCCGGCCCGGTACGTACCACCGTCACGTCGTCGGTGGCCTTGCCGCTGCGGGTGACCGCGATCCGCCGGTACGAGTCGTTGGTGGAGATCACGTGGTCCGCGGCGCGGTGCGTGGTCCGCTCCAGGAACCGCAGTCCCTTGTACGGCAGGCCGGCGCCGCCCTCGGGGAAGCGGGACAGGTACAGCTCCGGGCACAGGTCGTGGTGGTCGAACACGAACTTCGTGCCGTCCAGCCGGCGCAGCAGCATCGCGATCGGCCAGAAGATGTCCGGCGGGTTGCAGGCCTGCAGCACCTTGAGCTTGCCGCGGCGGCGCGCCTTGAGCACCAGCCGGAGCGTCGCCAGGAACGAGTACGCGTACTCGATCACGAAGCCGATCTTGCTGCCGCCCGGCGCGTACGGCTTGTACTTGTAGATCGCGACGTCGTCCACCTCGTGGTACGACGGGTCGCCCGGCGCCTTCGGGCAGACCACCGAGACGTCGTACCCGGCGCCGACCAGGGCCTGGCACTCGAGCCAGACCCGCCGGTCGAACGGGACCGGCAGGTTCTGGACGATGATCAGGACACGGGGTTTGTCCGTACTGCTGGTCACCAGCCGACTCCCTCGTACCCGGGCAGCGCCTCGACGCCCGCGCCGAGCCGGCCGCTGAGGTCGATGGTGCGCGGCGGAGGACAGGTCATCAGGGCCTCGACCACGGCGCTGTCGTTCGACGACACCAGCGCGAGGTCGGCACCGGACAGCGCCTGCACCGGGTCGTCGGTCAGCACTCGCCGCAGGTGCGGCAGCTTGGACTCGACGTGCCGGCGGTTCGCGCCGACCAGCCGGCTCGGGTTCACTATCGAGTCGTAGATCCGCAGGTTGTAGCCCTTGCCGATCAGCCGCTCGGCCAGCTCCACGCTCGGGCTCTCGCGCAGGTCGTCGGTGGAGGTCTTGAAGCTCAGTCCGAGCAGCGCGACCTCGCGGCCGGCGTCGGAGGCGACGACCCGGTCGACGACGTCGCGGACGACGAGCTCGTTGGTGGCCAGCGTGCCGGCCAGCAGCGGCAGGTCGGTGTCGTTCACCCGGGCCAGGTGCAGCACCGAGCGCAGGTCCTTCGGCAGGCAGGAGCCGCCGAACGCGAAGCCCGGCTTCAGGTAGTACGGCGAGATGTTCAGGCTGGTGTCCTGGCAGAACAGCTCCATCACCTGGCGCGAGTCCACTCCGTAGAAGCGGAAGATCCGGCCCATCTCGTTGGCGAACGAGACCTTGGTGGCGTGGAACGCGTTGCAGGCGTACTTGAGCGCCTCCGCACTGCGGACCTCGACCACCTGGACCTCGGTGCCGAGGAAGCCGAACAGCTCGGTCAGCGCTGCGCCGACCCGCGGGTTCGCGGTGCCGACCACCACGAACGGCGGCGCGAAGAAGTCGGCCAGACCCGAGCCCTCGCGGAGGAACTCCGGGCACATCGCGGTCCCGAACGAGAAGTCCGAGCCGGCCGCGGCCAGCACCGGGCCGACCACGTCCTCGACCGTGCCCGGCGGCACCGTGCTGCGAACCACCACGCTGTGGAAACCTGACGCCGGCGCCGCCACCGAGCGCGACGTCGCGGCGATGTCCTGCACCGCGTTCCGGATGTGGGTCAGGTCGGTGCCGCCGCTCGGGCTGGACGGCGTACCCACGCACACCAGCGAGACGTCCGCACCGTCCAGCGCCTCGCGTGGATCCGTGGTCGCGTGCAGCGAGCCGACCGCGACCGCTTTCGCGATCAGCTCCTCGAGCCCCGGCTCGACCACGGGGCTGCGACCCTGCGTGATCGGATCCACCTTGGCGGTGTCCACATCGACACCCCAGACGTCGTGGCCGTTGGCCGCCAGACAGGCAGCCGTCACCGAACCGACGTAGCCCAGGCCGAACACCGCAACCTTCATCGCGCCCCCCACCATCATTCAGGCGAACCCCGTGAACCGCCTAGATAGAGCACCGATGACCCGCCCTGATACATCTCGCCGCCGAGATTCCTGCGCCCGCGCGCGACTACCGTTGGTGAGTAGATTGTGCGTTCGTGACTGCAAGTACTCGGAGTGATCATGGAAGCGCTGTACGACCTGCCATCCGGTGGCCGTGTCTGGGTGGTGGACACCGCGACCGCCGGGCAGAACCTCGGAGTGGTCCAGCTAGGCGGCGTCCGTGCCGTGAGCGGTGAAGGTCACCCGGATTTCGTCATCGAGCGCGATGTTCAGCGATGCGTCCAAGGCCTTCGCCAGTCGCGCGAGCAGGGGCAGGGTGGGAACTGCGTCGGATCCTTCGAGCCGTGAGATCTTCGCCTGCGTCAGTCCAGCACGGTCCGCGAGTTCGCGCTGGGTGAGGCCGAGCTCGGTGCGGCGCTCGTACACAGCCTGTGCGAGAGCCATGGAGAGGCGAATCTCGCGGCGGGCTTCAGTGACCTCGTCCGGTTCGCTCATATCGTCGGCGAGCTTCCGCTCGCGCAGGGTCTTCCATCGACTGTGGTTCACGGCCCGAGCTCTCCTTCCTCGATGGTCCGGACGAACTCGTCATGCGCTGGTCCGTGCTCAGCTTCGCAAACCTTCTTCGCCCGCCTCGCGCGTTCGACCTCGTTCTCCTCGCGCATCCGCGTCTTGCGGAACACGGTCAGCAGTACCGCGGTCCGATCGGGTGTCAGCCAGTAGGTAATGCGCATCGCCGCGCCGTCCAAGGTCGGCCGCAACTCTCGAACGCCATCGCCCAGATGACGCGCATACGGTTCGCCGAGTGAGGCGGCGTACTCAGCGAGTAGCCCGACGTACTCATCGATCTTCAGGAAGTGCTTGGCCGGCAGGGCTTGCAGCCAGTCGCGGACCTCAGGCTCGAGCTCGATCGTGTAGAGCCGGTCCACGGCCACAGAGTATATGTCGTCAACGACATACGCAACGCGTGAGGCCGGATGCGCGGCGGCAGGACCAGCACGGCAGGGGTCGTCGGAAGAGGTGGTCAGCCGTCGACGCCACGGTCGGGTGGCTGACGGGTGGGAGCGTTCGTCGGCGGACGGGAGGCGCGGTTGCCGAGGCTGTCGGGATCGGGCCGCCGCACACCGGTCAGCGGCGGGACCGCACCGAGCGCTTTCTGCACGACCATCTGGCTGCTCTGGCGGTACCTCTGTTCCAACACGGCGACCCGCTCGGCACCGGCACGGAAGGCCTGCTCACCGATCGTCCGCCCGTACTCCGCGGCCCGGGCCTGGGCCCGGGGTTCCTTCGGGTGGTCCGGCAGGTCCCGCAGCACGACGAACGCCGGCCGCATGGCGTCCTCGAACCACGTCTTGGCCTGCGCGGCGTCGCGCTGGCCGCGCTGCAGGTCCGGCAGGTCGCTGGCTTCG
>Ga0209382_10000659_pt1 | contig 56167 bp, 52 predicted proteins | sample SoiMetdeltSBSDD5_FD_187599 | JGI IMG/M metagenome (GOLD analysis project Ga0209382, IMG submission 187599) | Bulk soil microbial communities from a Populus tree surrounding site in Tennessee, USA - Soil MetaG P. deltoides SBSDD5 (SPAdes) (version 2) | ecosystem: Environmental > Terrestrial >...
CGCGGATGATCGCGCTGCAGACCGGGACGCCGACATGGTGCTCTTCCCGTCGCCGGCCCAGCTGCCCGCACTGCGCAAGGACCCGAAGTTCACCGTGCACGAGACGACCGGCATCCGCGTGGTCTTCGCCGGCCTGCACGCCGGCATGCCGCCGCTGGACGACGTGCGCGTGCGCCAGGCGCTGCTCCACTCCGTCGACCGCAAGGCGATCCTCGACAACATCATGGAGGGCTCGGCGGGACCGGCGCTGGGCGTGCTGGCACCGGGCGTGTTCGGCTACAAGGACATGAAGCTGGACAGCGTCTACCCGTTCGATCGCGCGAAGGCCAAGGCGCTCCTGGCCCAGGCCGGGTGGACGCCGGGCCCCGACGGGATCCTCCAGAAGGGCGGCCAGCGGCTGTCGCTGTCGTGGCTGGCCGCGCGCGGACGCTATCCGAAGGACGGCGAGATCACCGAGGCCATCCAGGCCATGTTCAAAGAGGTCGGGGTCGAGGCGAAGGTGCAGGTGCTGGAGTGGGCCGCCGTGTTCCAGCAGGTGCGCGGCAACCCGCTCAACCACCACATGTTCACGCTGGGCTGGGTCACGTCGAACGCCGACGCGGACTACTCGCTCTATGCGCTCTTCCACAGCAAGCAGGTACCGCCGGCCGGCTGGAACACCTCGCGCTACACGAACGCCAAGGTGGACGCGCTGGTCGAGCAGGCGCGGCGGAGCCTGAACCAGACCGAGCGGGAGAAGCTCTACGGCGAGGTGCAGGACATCCTCGTCAAGGAGATGGTGTGGATCCCGGTCTACACGACCAAGGAGATCATCGCCACCCGCGCCGGCGTGAAGGGCTTCCAGATCCACCCGGTCGAGTACAACCTGACGCTCTCCAAGACCTGGCTCGACAAGTAGCCGTGCGATCGGGAGGCGGCGGATGGTGACCTTCATCCTCCGCCGCCTTCTCCTCGCCGTGCCGGTGCTGCTCGGTGTGGTCTTCGTGGTCATGCTCACGATCGACCTGCTCCCCGGCGACGCCGTGACGCTCATGCTCGGCGAGCACGCGACGAAGGACGCGGTGGCCAAGCTCCGCGACCACCTCGGTCTCGACAAGCCGTTCCTCGTCCGCTACCTGGACTACGTCGGCCGCGTGGTCCGCGGTGACCTCGGCCGGTCGATCCAGCAGAACCGGCCCGTCGCCGCCGAGCTGGCCGACGCGTGGCCGGCAACGCTGGAGCTCACGGTGGCCGCCCTCCTCATCGCCACCGTGGCCGGTCTCGCGGCCGGCGTGGCCTCGGCCGTGTGGCCGAACTCGTTCTTCGACGCGCTGGCCCGGCTGGGGTCGCTCTTCGGCCTGTCGATGCCGATCTTCTGGACGGGCCTCGTGCTGATCGTCGTCTTCTCGCTCTGGCTCAACTGGCTGCCGGTGGGCGGCTCCGGCTCGCTCTCGCACCTGGTGCTGCCGGCGGTGACGCTCGCGATGCCCTCGGTCGCGATGGTCTCGCGCATGACGCGCTCAGCGGTCCTCGACGTCCTCCGCGAGGACTACGTGCGGACGGCGCGCGCCAAGGGCGTGGGCGAGATCTGGGTGCTCGGCCGTCACGCGCTCCGCAACGCCTTCATCCCGATCCTCACGCTGGTCGGGCTGCAGTCGGGCCAGCTCATGGGCGGCGCCGTGCTGACCGAGACGGTCTTCGCCTGGCCCGGGCTCGGGCGGCTCATGGTGAAGGCGATCTTCGCGCGCGACTACGTGCTGCTGCAGGGCGCCGTCCTGGTCTTCGCGCTGGCCTTCGTCATCATCAACCTGCTGGTCGATCTTTCCTACGGCCTCCTCGACCCCCGGGTCGGCCGCCAGGGCTGAGGAGTGGACGCCTGGGGCCGCTTCCGTCGCAACCGACTGGCCCTGGTCGGGCTCGCCCTGGTCCTCGTGCTGACCGCGGCGGCGGTCCTGGCCCCGTGGGTGGCCCCGTACGACCCGGCCCGTCAGAGCCTCATCGAGAAGCGCGCCAAGCCGGGCGGCAAGTACGTGCTCGGGGCCGACGAATTCGGACGCGACATCCTCTCCCGCATCATCTACGGCTCACGGGTGGCGCTGCTGGTGGGCCTGCTGTCGGCGGCGATCGCCGTGCTCGGCGGGCTGGTCTTCGGCACCGTCGCGGGTTTCACGGGCGGCTGGCTCGACGCGGTCATGATGCGCGCGATCGAGATCCTCCTCGCGTTCCCGTACCTGCTCCTCGCCCTCGCCATCGTGGCCGCGCTGGGCCCGGGCGCGCTGAACACGACCATCGCCGTCGGCATCTGGGGGGTGCCGCCGGTCACGCGCATCGTGCGGGGCTCGGTGCTCGCCCTGCGCGAGACCGAGTACGTCGGCGCCGCCCGCGCGCTCGGGGCACCGGCCCTGGCGCTGCTCGGCCGTCACATCCTGCCGAACATCGTCCCCGGCCTGATCGTCTACGCCACGCTGTTCATGGCCAACGCGATCCTGCTCGAGGCCGCGCTGTCGTTCCTGGGGCTCGGCGTGCAGCCGCCCACGGCGTCGTGGGGACTCATGGTATCGACCGGGCGCGACGTGCTGCTGGTGGCCCCCCACGTGGCGACCGTGCCCGGCCTCGCGATCATGGTCGCCGTCCTCGCCTTCAATCTCGTCGGCGACGGCCTGCGCGACGCCCTCGACCCTCGCCTGCGCGGCGCCGCATGACGTCATGGACGTGCAGGCCCACCTGGACTTCTTGGCCGATCATCCCTTCAGCATCGTCTTCTGGGCGTTCTTCATCGAAGCCATGGGGTGCCGTTCCCGAGCCGCATGATCCTGATCCTCACGCCGGCGCTGTTGACCGTCGAGCGTGACCTCGTGTGGCTCGTGGTGGCGGCGACCGTCGGCGCGGTGCTCGGCGACCACGTCACCTACCTCGCGGCGAGGCGCGCGGGCCTCCGGATGCTCGGGCTGTACTGCCGGGTCACGCTCGCCTCCGACGACTGCATCGAGAAGGCGCTGCGCTCCTTCACCCGGTTCGGTCCGGCCGCGCTGCTCTTCAGCCGCTTCTCGACGAGCGTGAGGCTGTTCGCGGCCGCCTGCGCCGGGTGCACGCGGATCACCTATCCGCGGTACCTGATGTTCGACACGCTGGGCACGCTCGTCTATGCGACCCTCTGGGTGCTGGTCGGCCACCTGATCGGCGAGCGGGCCGTCGTGTTCCTCACGACGGATCGGCGGCGCTGGCTGTTCGTCGGTCTCGTGGCCGTGGCGGCAGTAACGCTGCTCGGGTACCGGCTCTGGAGGCGATCCCGGTACGGCCGGGCTCGGGCCGCCCGCATCGACGACGCCCGGGTGCGGCCGTAGTCGTGATACTTCTAGGTGTGCCTACTACCGTGTCGGCTCCATCGAGCAGGTTCCTCGGACGTTTCGCCCTGGCCCTCCTCTTCGTCCTGGCGCTGGCCGGCGTGGCGGCGGCCCAGCGCGCGCAGGAGGAGGTCGCGCGGTCGCTCCGCGTGGAGTGGGACACCCCCAGCGAGGACTGGACGCGGCCGCGCATCGTGGGCCACGTCTACAACGACTCCGACTACCGGATCGGGAGCGTCCGCCTGCGGATCGAGGTTCTGGACGCCTCGCAGAAGGTCGTCGGCAACGAACTCGCCTGGATCTACGTCAACGTGCCGGCGCGGGCCCGAGCCTACTTCTCGGTCCGGCGGCCGAGCGGCGACGCCTTCCGCGTCACCGTCGAGTCGTTCGTGCTCATCGCCCGCGAGGGAGCGGCCGAGACGCCCTGAGCGGCCCGCGGGTCACGTCGCGACCGGCTGCAGGAGCTGGACGAGGTTGCCCTCCGGATCCTTCAGGGTGGCGATGCGGAGCTGACCGTATGTCGTCGGGGTCTCGATGAACTCGACGCCGGCCGCGGTCAGCCGCTTCCAGTCGGTGTCCACGTCGTCGCTGCCGAGCCCCACCATGTGCCGGGCGGGGTCGGTGTTGCGGCCGTGGACCTCGCTGTGGGTGCCCAGCGCCAGCGTCGCCGTCCCCGCGGCCCCGAGGACGACGAACCCCGGGATCTGGATCATCACCGGGAGCCCCAGCACGTCTCGATAGAACGGCAGCAGGTGGCCGAGATCCTCGCTCCAGATCGTGGCTCCGCGCAGACCCGTGATCATGGCGGCTCCTTTCGTCGGCCGTTGCCGGCGGCCTCACCAGCAAGTCGAACGAGGGCGCGCCGGATCGACAGCGACGTCGCCGCCGCGGCTACTGGCCGACGAACCGGACCTGCTCCTGTCCCTTGAGGGTGCTGGGCGTGATGACCCAGGTGCCGCCGCAGGCCGTCCGGGCGACCTTCCCCGCCGTCTGCGGCCCGCCGAACGGCAGGGTGAGGCCGCTGGTGACCGCGCCGACGACGCAGAAGCTCGTCTTCACGGGCGCGTAGAGGAGTGTGCCGAAGAAGCTCCCCGCCCCGTACGTCACCTCCTGCGCGGTCGAGTCCTTCGCGGCGGCGACGACGGGCGCGACGGTCGTCGCGACCAGGACGATACCCACGAGCACGGCCAGGCTCTTCCTCATGATGTCCTCCTCGTTGTCATGTCTTCAGCGAGTCGACCAGGAGGTCGACCAGCGCCCCGACGGAGCGCTGCTCCGCGTCGCGCAGCGACGCGTACTCCGCCACCTCGACGAGCCGGATCCGCGGATCCCGCAGGAGCGGGCCGAGCAGCGCCCGGCCCTCGGCCAGGCTCAGCCCGTCGGGATGGGGGAAGTAGGCGGCAGGCAGGTCGTCCTGCCTGAACACGTCGATGTCGAGGTGCACCAGCACCGACGCGGTGGCCGGGATGCGGTCGAGCGCCCGACGCGCCGCCTCGGCGGCGCCGGCGCGCCGCACGTCGGCCAGAGAGACCGAGCCGAGATCGACGTCCCGCGACTGCGAGCCGTTGGACCACCCCACGACCGTGACCTGCGACGGCCGCAGCGGCGGGCCCGTCCAGAACGGTGAGGCGCGGGTCAGGAGCCAGACGGCCGTGGCGGCCGCGCTCTGGCAGCGCGCGGGGTCCGGCGCCGCGTCGTCGAAGTCGCCGTCGACGTAGAGCACGTGCACGTCGTCGTCGGCGGCCCGGCGCAGCGCCTGGGTCGTGCCGACGACGATGCTGCAGTCGCAGCCGATGAGGAGCGGTGCGTGTCCCGGTGTCTGCACGATGGGCGCGACGCGCTCGCCGACGTGGTCCCACGCGATGCGTGGGCCGGGCCAGCTCCGAATCGGCGGGACCGCGTGGTGCGGCAGGTAGCTCGGCAGCGCGACGTCCCCGTCGTCGACGGCGTCGCAGCCGGCGGCGTGCAGGCGATCGAGGAGGCGGGCGTCGCGGTAGGCCTGCGCGTCGTTCTCGTTCCCCGGGTACAGCGAGCCGGTCCGGAGCGGCACCCCCAGGACGTGATAGGTGCGCGCGGCGCTCATGCCGTCACGCCGGCGTGAACATGGGCACCGGCGGCCCGTTCTCCTCGGTCGGCTTGAAGCTCACGCGGACCGCCTGGCCGATGCGGATCGCGTCGAGGTCGCAGTCGACGATGTTGGTCATCATCGTGGGCCCCTCGGCGAGCGTCACGTACGCGATCGCGTACGGGATCGGCGCCCGGCGGAACACGCTGTACGAGTAGACGGTCCCCTGCCCCGACGCCTCCGTCCACTCCGTGCGGTCGCTGCCGCAGAAGGGGCAGATCGCCCGCGGGTACCAGTGCGCTTCGCCGCACGCCGTGCACCGCTTGACGAGGAGCTTCCCCTGCCGGGCGGCGTCCCAGAACGCCTGCGTCTCCGGGCTCGCCGGCGGGGCCGGGATGGTACGCGCCGTGCCGGCCATCTCAGTCCCTCCCCATGATGAGCGTGGCGCTGCCGTGGCGGGTGCCGAGGGAGCCGCCCGTGCCGTGGGCCAGCGCGACGTCGCAGTTCTTCACCTGCACCTGGGGATGCGCCTCGCCCCGGAGCTGGCGCACCGCCTCGACGACCTTCGTGAGCCCACCCCGGTTGGCCGGATGGTTGTTGCAGAGGCCGCCGCCGTCGGTGTTGAACGGCAGCTTGCCGACGCCGGCGATGAGGTTGCCGTCGGCCACGAGCTTGCCGCCCTGTCCCTTGGGCGCGAAGCCGAGGTCCTCCAGGGTGATGAGCACGGTGATGGTGAAGCTGTCGTAGATCGACACGTACTTCACGTCGGCGGGCGTCACGCCGGCCTCGGCGAAGGCGGCCGGGCCCGACCAGGTGGCGCCGGTGTAGGTCAGGTCGATCTTGCCGCCCATCTGGTGCTTCACCGCCTCGCCAGCGCCCAGCAACTTCACGGGGGGGCGCGTGAGACCCTTGGCGATCTCCGGCCGCGTCACGACGATGGCCCCGCCGCCGTCGGTGATCACGCAGCAGTCGAGCCGGTGCAGCGGATCGGCGATGATCGGCGAGTCCAGCACCTCCTCCACCGTCACGACGTCGCGGAGCAGCGCGCCGGGGTTGTGCTGCGCGTGCCGGGAGGCCGCCACCTTGATCCACGCGAGCTGCGCGCTCGTCGTGCCGTACTGGTGCATGTGGCGCATGGCGGCCATCGCGTACTGGTTCACGACCGTGGGCCCGAACGGGTACTCGAAGGCGACGTCGGGGGCCGCCGCGCCGTAGTTGCGGGGCGCGGTGCCGGTGGCCATGCCCTCGGCGCGCGGGCGGCCGGCCAGCGTGATCAGCGCCACGTTGCACTTGCCGGCGGCGATGGCCTGGGCCGCGTGGGCGACGTGGATGACGTACGACGAGCCGCCGGTCTCGGTCGTGTCGATGTGACGGAGCTTGAGCCCCATGTAGTCGGCCATCGACAGCCCGCCCAGGCCGGGGGCGTCGCCCGCGCAGAAGTAGCCGTCGACGTCGGCGCGCGTCAGCCCGGCGTCCTCCAGCGCGCCCCGGGCCGACTCGGCGTGCAGCTGGGCCAGCGACTGCGTGTCCGCCTTGCGGGTCGGATGCTCGAACACACCGGCGATGTAGGCCTTGCCCTTGAGGCTCACGGGTCCTCCGTGTTTAGGTTCGTGGCGAGCTGAGCGGCAAGAAGGCGCGCCCGGCGGAGGTGCCGCCGTTGATGGCGAGCACCTCGCCCGTCATGTAGTCGGCGTACGACGACGCCAGAAAGAGCGCGGCGTTGGCGATGTCGGCCGGCACGCCGGCCCGGCCCCACGGGATCTGCTTCGTCAGCGCGGCGACGTAGTCGGGGCTCACCGGCGAGGTCTCGCTGTTGACGGTGATGAGCCCCGGCGCGATGCAATTCACGTTGACGTGCTGCCCGGCCAGCTCCAGCGCCAGCACCTTGGTGAACATCACCACCGCGGCCTTGGAGGCGCAGTAGTGCGAGGCGCCGACCCGGCCGCTGTTGTAGGCGCCGGAAGAGATCGTGATGATCTTGCCGGGCGTCCTGGCGGCGACCATGCGCCGCGCGGCGGCCTGGCAGGTCAGGAACACGCCGCGGACGTTGGTCTCCATGACGCGATCCCACTCCTCGACCGTCATGTCGACGACGGGCGTGTTGGGATAGATCCCCGCGTTGGCGACGGCGACCGTGAGCGGCCCCAGCGCCTTCTCGGCGCCCTCGACGAACGCCGTCACCGACGCCGGGTCCCGCACGTCGACGACCTGGGCGAAGACCCCCGCCCCCAGCGCGGACGCCGTGCGCGTCAGCGGCCCCTCGCGCAGGTCGCCCAGGGCCACCCGGGCCCCGGCGGCGTGGAAACCGCGCGCGATCGCCTGCCCGATGCCGGCGCCGGCGCCGGTCACGAGGACGACGTGGTCCGTGAAGTCGAAGGTCAGCGCGTCCGGTCGTGCCACTGGGCGACCTCCTCGCACGTGGTGAACCAGACCCCGCGCTGCCGCCGCATATAGCGCACGAGGTCCTCGATGAGCTGCACGCGCGAGGCGCGGCCGCTGATGAACGGGTGGCAGGTGAGGACGAAGCACCCGTTCTCCCGGTGCATCGCGACGAACTCCTTGCTCCACATCTGGAGCACGCGGCCGGGATCGGCGATGGCGTTGGTAGCGCCGTAGACGTGCCGGAACAGCGGGGCGTCGTCCATGATCCACTGCACCGGGATCTCGGTGAGCGGTCCCACCGGGGTGTCGAGGCGGTACGGCACGTCGTTGCCCATGAGCGAGCTGTCGTAGCGGAAGCCGTGCGTCTTGAGCAGCGCCGGCGTCCACACGTTCACGTCCCACGACGGCGACCGGTAGCCGGCCGGGACCACGCCGAGCTGGTCCTTCAGGATGGCCAGCTGCTGCTCGAGCACCGCCTTCTCCTGGGCCTCGTCCAGGAACCCCACCGCCTCGTGGACGTTGCCGTGGGCGCCGATCTCGTGGCCGGCGTCGCGGATGCGCTTGCTCTGCGGCAGGTGGTTCACGACCGTCCAGCCCGGGATGAAGAACGTCGCCCGCAGTTTGAGCCGATCGAGCACACGGAGGATGCGGTCGACGCCGACGCGCGGACCGAACCGCCGCTCCTCGAGGTCGGCCAGGCTACGCTTCGCCTTCTCCGGCTCGCGGAAGATGAAGCCGGACTCGGCGTCGAAGTCGAACGACAGGACGGCCGCCGACCGCCGCCCCTTCGGCCACGCGTAGCGCATCAGTCGGCGACCTGGGGGCGGAGCCGCTCGGCGATGACGTCGATGGTCTTGAGGATGGCCGGGTAAGTCGCGTACGAGACCTCGAGCGCGATGTGCTCGCAGCCGACGGCCTGGTAGCCGCGCAGCTCCTCGAGGATCTTCGCCACGGGGCCGGCGAGCACGTGGCGACCGCGGCCCCGGATCAGGCCCATGTCGACCGCGGCGCGGTGCACGCCGTCGAGCACGATGGGCGTGCGCAGCGACAGCGTGGGGGCACCCTCTCGCCCACCCTCGGCCCAGAAGCGCCGGAGGGTCTCCACGCCCTGGCGGAACGCGTCGACGCTGGTGCCCGTCGCGTGCCAGCCGTCGCCGAACCGGGCGGCCCGGCGCAGCGCGCCCTCGCTGTTGCCGCCGACGTAGAGCGGCGGGTGCGGCTTCTGCAGCGGCAACGGCGAGAAGGTCACGTCGTGCAGACGATGGTGCTTCGTCTCGAGCGTGGGGTGCTCGCGCGTCCACAGCGTCTGGAACAGCTCCAGCGCCTCCTCGCTCCGGCTCACGCGCTCCTTGAACGGCACGCCGAGCGCCGCGAATTCGGCCTCCATCCACCCGATGGCCGCGCCAACCATGAGGCGCCCGCCCGACAGCACGTCGACGCTGGCCAGCAGCTTGGCGACGGGGATGGGCGAGCGATACGGCAGGATCACCACGCTCGTGCCGAGCGCGATGCGGCTGGTGACGCCGGCGAGCCACGGCAGGACGGCCAGCGGGTCCAGCATGTCCTCGCGGTAGATGATGTCGGTCGCGGTCGGGACGATGACGTGGTCGGTGACCCAGATCGAGTCGAGCCCGCGGGCCTCGGCGTGGCGGGCCACCTCGAGAAGGCGGGCGGTCTCGATCGGACGGCCGTAGTGGGGCAGGCAAATCCCGAGCTTCATGGCCCGGGAGCGTACCCTCCTCCGCCGCCGGGAGCAACCCGCGGCAGCGGAGGTCCGGTCAGAGCACCATGGATCGCAGCTCGCGGAGGGCCGAGGGCGGCATCACGCGCAGGAGCTCCTCGAGGGTCGTGCGGCCCTCGCGCAGCTTGGCCACCGCGTCGGTCGCCATCGTGTACGTGCTCTTCCGCGCGGACGCGGTGATCGCCTCGAAGGGCGCGTCCTGATTGATGAGGAGGACGTCGTCCAGGCTAGGGGTCCACAGCTCGGTGATCGCCAGCCGGCGCTTGTAGCCCGTCTGGTGGCAGGTGGCGCAGCCGGCGCCGTGGTACCAGCGCAGCTCGGTCGGGGCCGTGTCGAAGGCCACCCGGAGGAGATTCGAGTCCGGCGCGGACTCCTCCTTGCAGTTCCAGCAGATCTCCCGCACGAGCCGCTGCGCCACGACGCCCAGCAGCGAGGACGTGCATACCGTGTTGTCGACCCCGAGGTCCTTGAGCCGGGTCACCGCGCTGAGCGCGTCGTTCGTGTGCAGAGTGCTCAGCACGAGGTGGCCGGTCTGGGCGGCGCGGAAGGCCAGCTCAGCCGTCACCGCGTCGCGGATCTCGCCGAGCATGATGACCTCGGGGTCGTGGCGGAGGAACGAGCGCGTGTAGGTCGCGAAGGTGTTGCCGATGCGCTCGTCGACCTCGTGCTGGCAGAACTGGGCGCACACGTACTCGATCGGGTCCTCGGCGGTGACGATCTTGATCTCGGGCCGGTAGATCGAGCGCATGATGGCGAACAGGCTCGTGCTCTTGCCGGAGCCGGTGGGGCCGGTGACGAGGAGCATGCCGGCCGAGGCGTGGATGAGCCGCTCGAGCCGCTCGGTCACGGGCTGCGCCATCTTCAGGGTCGCCAATGACTCGGGAGCGCCGCGCGGGTCCAGGATGCGGATGACCCCGTTCTCGCCGTAGTAGCTGGGGATGACCGACACCCGGAAGTCCATCGGCACCACGCGACCGTCCGACTCCACCCGGGCCCGGAAGCTGCCGTCCTGCGGGCGCCGCCGCTCGGCGATGTCCATCGTGGCCAGGATCTTGATCCGCGACAACACCTCGCCCCGCTGCCGGCTCAGGTCGTCGCCGAGCGTGCCGAGGTTGAAGTGCTGGAGCATGCCGTCGATGCGGAAGCGGACCTGGAGCCGGTTGTTGATCGTCTCCAGGTGGATGTCGGAGGCGCTGCGGTCGATCGCGACACGGAGCAGCTTGCGCACGAGCTCGTCGGCGGTCTCGGCCTGGCGCGTCGCCGAGAGCCCGTAGATGTCGGCGTCGGCGTCCTCGCCGATCACGTCGACGGTGGCGCCGCTGGCGAGGTTCGGGTTGACCTCCACGCGGTAGAGCCGCTCGAGGGCCCGCGTGATGTGGGCCGACGTGGAGGTGATCACCTCGATCTTCAGCCCCGTGCTGCGCTGCAGGTCGTCGACGACCCGCGTCTGGGTCGGATCGTCCATGGCGACGACGAGGAGGTTGCCGACCCGGGCCAGCGGCACCGTCCGGTGCTTCATGGCGAACTTCTCATTGACCAGATTCCGCAGCGAGGGGTCGATGATGATCGTGTCGAGGCTGAAGAAGCGGATGTGGAGCTGACGGCAGAGGGCCAGGCGCAGCCGCTCCTCGGAGACCAGCCCCAGACGGAGCAGCACCTCGCCCAGCGCCTGGCCGGAGCGCCGGTGCTCGACCAGGGCGGCGTCGAGCTGCTCCTGGGTGATCTCACCGCCCTTGAGCAGGATATCGCCGAGCTTGCTGCTCCGGCGGTGCCGCTCGAGGACCGAGAGGAGCTGGTCGCGGGTGACGATCTTCTGCGCGACGAGGATGTGGCCGAGCGGCGCGTAGCGCTCGTTGCCGCGCTGCACGCGCAGCGCCTCCTCGAGCTGTGCGGGGGTGACCAGCCCTTCGGCGAGCAGCAGCTCGCCGAGGCGCACGCCCGTCCCGATGTCTCCCGACGCCCCCGCCCCGTTCTCCGTCAGCAAAGGTTTCATGGCCGACGGCCAGGGGCAAGCAGAGTGCCACGCGGCCTGCCATCCTGACGCGCGCAAAAACGCGGGGTTACCGTGCCCGCTCGCCGGCGCTGATGTCTCGCTGTCCGGCCGGAACGTGACCGCACGGCAAGGAATCGACCGGCGGCGGCGTCTGCCCGCTCGGCCTTGACGGGTCCGCCGTCGGCAGCGCAGTATCTGCGCTCAACCGTGAGAGGAGGAGCCCTCATGACCGTGTCGCGCCGTGCATTCCTCAAGACCTCCGCGATCGCCGCCGGCGTTCCGTGGCTGGGCCTCGGACCCGGAGCCGCCGCCGCGGCCGATCCGCCGAAGAAGGGCGGGACGCTGCGCGTGGGCTTCTACATCGAGGCGGCCACGATGGACCCGCACCTGTCCGGCAGCAAGATCGACCGGCAGGTCTACCACAACATCTACGAGCCGCTAGTCACGCTCGACGCCAAGCTCGGGATCAAGCCCGGCCTGGCCGAGTCGTGGACGCAGCCCGACCCCAAGACGCTCGTCTTCAAGCTGCGCCGGGGCGTGAAGTTCCACGACGGGACGGACTTCAACGCCGAGGCCGCCAAGTTCAACTTCGAGCGGATGAAGAACGAGCCGAAGTCCGTGCGCAAGGGCGAGGTCGCCAACATCGACACGGTCGAGGTCGTCGACTCCCACACGATCAAGGTGAACCTCAAGAAGCCGGACGCCGCGCTGCTGGCCACCCTCACCGACCGGGCCGGCATGATGGTCTCGCCCAAGGTCGTCCAGGAGCGGGGCGCCGAGCTGCAGCGCAACGCCAAGGGGGCCGGCACCGGCCCGTTCGAGTTCGTGGAGTGGGTGCGCGACTCGCACCTCGTCATCAAGCGCAACGAGGCGTACTGGAACAAGCAGGGCGGCCCCTACCTCGACCGCGTGCGCTATCGCCCGATCCCCGACGACGTGGTCAAGCTGCAGAGCCTGCAGTCAGGCGAGATCGACGTGATGGACTACGTCCAGCCGCGCGACGTCGCCGCGGTGAAGGCCGACAAGAACGTGGTCGTCCTCGACGTGCCCTCGCTGGCCGACTTCGCCTACCAGCTGAATCACACGCGGCCGCCGTTCAACAACAAGGCGCTCCGCCAGGCGGTCGCCTACGCGCTCGACATCGAGCAGATCGTCAAGGGCGTGTGGCTGAACGTCGGGGTGCCGGCCAACGGACCGATTCCGCCCACGAGCTGGGCGTACGACAAGTCGATCCCGTTCATCAAGCGGGACCTCGCGAAGGCCAAGGCCAAGCTGGCCGAGGGCGGACAGCCCGGCGGCTTCGCCTTCACGCTGACCACCAACAACATCCCGATCAACGTCCAGGAGGCCGAGGTCATCCAGGCCCAGCTCCGCGAGGTCGGCATCACCGCCAAGGTGAACCTCGTCGATTCGGCCACGCTCATCTCCAGCGGCAACGCCAAGAACTTCGAGATGATCAGCTACCAGTGGAGCGGCCGCCCCGATCCGGACGGCAACACGTACCAGTTCTTCCGCACGACCCCCGGCACCTCGCTCAACTGGTCGGGCCTCTCGAATCCGCAGATCGACGCGCTGCTCGACAAGACGCGCGAGGTCTCCAGCCAGGCCGAGCGCCGCAAGCTCTACAGCGAGCTGACGAAGCTGCTGCAGGACGAGCTGCCGATGATCTTCATCGTCCACCCGATCGAGCCCAAGGCCTTCAGCCCTCGCGTGCAGGGCTACGACCCGATCCCCGACGGGATGATGCGCTTCAAGGACGTGTGGATGCGCTGAGGCTTGCTCCACCTCGTCCTGCGGCGCCTGGCCGCGACCGTCCCCGTCCTGCTGCTGGTCACGGCCGGGGTGTTCGCGCTGCTGCACCTGACCCCGGGCGACCCGATCGACGCGATGATGGCCGAGTCCGTGGACGCCGCCGCCAAGGCGGCGCTCCGGACCGAGCTCGGCCTGGACCAGCCCCTCCCCGTGCAGTACGCGGCGTGGATGGGCCGGCTCCTGCGCGGCGACCTCGGCCACTCGATCCGCAACGGCGAGCCCGTCGTCGAGAGCGTGAGCCGCCGCCTCGGCCCCAGCCTGCAGCTGGCCGCGCTGGCGATGGCCATCTCGCTGCTGATCGCCTTCCCGGTCGGCATCGTCTCCGCGGTCCGCCGCAACACCGCGGTGGACCGCGCCGGCACCACGTTCTCGCTGTTCGGGATCTGCATGCCCAACTTCCTGCTCGCCCTGCTGCTGATCTTCGTGTTCGGTGTCACGCTGCGCTGGCTGCCGATCTCCGGCTACGTCGATCCCGTCGAGGAGCCGTGGGACGGGCTCCGCTCGCTGGCGCTGCCCGCCGTGACCCTGGGGCTCGCGCTGGCCGCCGTGGTGACCCGCACGCTGCGCTCGAGCATGCTGGAGGCGCTCGGCGAGGACTACGTGCGCACGGCGCGGGCGAAGGGGCTGGCCGAGGGCCGCGTCGTGCGAGGCCACGTCTTGCGCAACGCGCTGATCCCCGTCGTCACCGTGCTGGGGCTGCAGCTCGGCACGCTCATCGGCGGGGCCGTCATCACCGAGTACGTCTTCGCGCTCCCGGGCGTGGGACGCCTGGTCGTCGACGCCGTGTTCGCGCGCGACTACCCGCTCGTGCAGGGCGTGGTGCTGTTGATCGCACTCGGCTTCATCGCGAGCAACCTCGTGGTCGACCTGCTCTATGGCCTCATCGATCCCCGCATCCGTCATCGCTGACCGCCGCTGGGAGGTGCTGCGCCGCACGGCGGGCGCCCGGCTGGCGCCGATCGGCGCGGTCGTGCTCGTCCTGGCGCTCGTCGTCGCGGTGGCGGCGCCGGTGGTGGCGCCCCACGACCCGATCCGTCAGGATCTCGGCAACACGCTGGCGCCGCCGGGGCGCGCCCACTGGCTCGGTACGGACAACGTCGGCCGCGACGTGCTGTCGCGCGTGATCTGGGGCACGCGCGTCTCGCTGGTGGCGGGCTTCGTCTCGGTCGCCATCGCGGTGCTCGTCGGCGGCCTGCTCGGGATCGTCGCGGGCTACGCCGGCGGGCGCGTCGACGGCCTGGTCATGCGGCTGATGGACGCGGTGCTCTCGTTCCCGCCGCTCGTGCTGGCCCTCGCCCTCGGGGCGGTGCTGGGCGCCGGCCTCGTCGGCGTGCTGCTCGCCCTCGGCGTGGTCTACACGCCGACGTTCGCGCGGCTTACGCGCGGCCAGGTGCTGGCCGTGAAGGCGCGCGACTACGTCGACGCCGCCCGCGCGCTCGGCGCGCCGGGCTGGCGCATCGCCTGCCGGCACGTGCTGCCGAATGCGGCCACGCCCATCGTGGTGCAGGCCTCGCTGAGCGTCGCGTTCGCGATCCTGGCCGAGGCCTCGCTGTCCTTCCTCGGCCTCGGCATCCAGCCGCCCGAGGCCTCGTGGGGCAGCATGATCAACGCGGGCCGCGGGTACCTGCAGCAGGCGCCGTGGATCGTCTTCGGCCCGGGCGCCGCGCTCTTCGTCACCGTGGTCGGCCTGAACTTCGTGGGTGACGCCGTCCGCGACGCCCTCGATCCGCGCGCCCGCGGCTGACCGACCCGACTGCGTAAACCGCCGGCACGCCGCGTCGAAATGCCGCCGCGAGCGGCACCTCGCTGACGCTGCCCCGATCCTGGTTTGTGCCGCACCGCGGCGTAACTCCCCGTCGCGCAACGGCGATGACGCAACGCGGCGAGTCTGGCACGATCGCTGCTTGGTCCGCCCATTCAAGGCACAGCGTCGGCCTCGTGAGCGGGAGCGCCGTTGCTTCGGCAGCGGCGCTCTTTGCTTTTCCGCGATCGAGCGGAGCCCATGACGCACGGAAAGGGAGGAAGAGATGTTCAGCGATCTCGTGGGGCTCATCATCAGCGTGTCGCCGGTCCTGCTGCTGCTCGTGTGGCGCGAGCGGGCGGACCGCCAGCAGCACGCCGCCGACATCGTTCGCGCCGACGTGGACGCCGGCGCCAGGCGGGCGCTCGAGGGTGAGTCGCTGCTCGCGATCAGGGTCGAGGCGCCGACGGCGTGGCGGCCGGGCCACGTTCGTCTCACCACCCCGCGCGGCTACGAGCCGCTGATCGGACGGGCGTTCCAGACCGTCATGGAGCGGGTGCCGAACGGCTACGAGGTCGTCATCCACTGCGGAGGCAACTCGTGAACGCCCGGCTGCTCGCGGTCATCACGCCCGGCGAGGAGGCGGCCGCGCTCGCGAGCATGACCGGCCTCGCGACCATCGCGCGCGCGGCCGAGGCCGAGGTGCGCCTGGCCTACTTCCAGCCCCTGCCCGCGCCGCGCGTCGATCGCCACGATCGCCCGGTGGCGAGCGTGGACGCCGAGATGTCTCGCATCGAGGGGACGGCCACGCAGGCGCTCGGCGCGGCCACACGGATGTTCGACGACCTGCGCGTCGAGACCGTGGTGCGGTTCGGCACGCCTCGGCGCGAGGTCTCGCGGGAAGCCGACGCCTACGCGCCGCAGATCGTCGTGATCTTCGCCGCGGCGCGCGGGCTACTGGCACGCCTCCGCGGTTGGGCGCTGCGGCGGCGTCTCGCCCGTCGGGCCGAGGCGCGGGTGCTGGTCCTGGCGCCGACGCCGCGCCCGGGTGACGGAGCGGCGTCGGCTCGCCAGCCTGCGCTCAGACCGCCGGCACCCCTCCCAGCACGTCGCGAGTGAGGTCGGCGTGCTTGGCCCAGCCGCGGCGTAGCTCGGCCGTGGCCTCGATCCAGTTGGCGTCGTTCGGCAGGACCACGCCGCCCGAGCGGATCGCGTAGACCTCGGGAGTGTCGACGCCGGGCGGGATCTGGCCGCGGTCGCGCAGCGCGCGGGCGGCGTCGATGAGCCGCTTGCGCGTCCGGATCACCATCGTGTCGCTCGTACCGAGCCGTTCCTGGGTCCGGTCGTAGATCGGGCCCATGCTCTCGGTCGCGGCCTGGTCCTGCAGGAAGATGCTGCCGATGCCCGTGTAGCTCGTCGTCTTCTGCTGCTCGCGGTCGATCAGATAGTCGTTGTTCGCGTTCGCCACGGCGCGGAAGCGCCCGTACCAGTCGGTCGTGTTGGGGAGCGTCTCCACCGGACCGACGGTCTGGCGACCGACCTGGGCCGTGCCGCGCGGCAGGCGGCCGATCGTCAGGGCCAGCGTGTGCTCGTCGTCCATCGGGATCCAGGCCCGGGCGCGCACCTCGAGGCCCAGCACGCCGGTCGGCACCATCGCCCAGAAGGGGAACAGGAAGTTGGCGATGCGCCAGTAGTTGGTGCCGGGCTCGGCCGGGCGGCAGGCGCCGTACATCACCCCGGAGTCCGTGTCGACGGCCTCGTACTTCGGCGCCCGGCGGCTCAGCGCGTAGCGCGCCCACGTACCGGACGGCGCGTCGTCGGCCTGCATGCCGCCGAGGTGGAGGAACACCGTGTGCCCGGTATCGATGTCGCCCTCGAGCGCCTGCACCCAGTTGCACTCGCGCTGGTAGATCTGGATGCCGCCCTCGGGCACCATGTTCGCCTCGAGCTCCGGCAGCGGCGGCGGCGTCTCGCGCGGGCCGAGGTAGGCCCACACCAGGCCGCCGCGCTCCACGCACGGGTACGCCCGCGCGCGGACCTTCGACTTGAAGTCGCTCTCGGCCGGCTCGCTCGGCATGTCCACGCAGCGGCCGGTCACGTCGAACTTCCAGCCGTGGTACACGCAGCGGAGCCCCTCGTCCTCGTTGCGGCCGTAGAACAGGCTGGTGCCGCGGTGCGGACAGTGGTTCTGCACGAGCCCGACGACGTTGGAGACGGTGCGGAACGCGATGAGGTTCTCGCCCAGCAGGCGGATGCGCAGCGGCGCGCCCTCCCGCTCCGGCAGCTCGCTCGAGAGCGCCGCCGGTACCCAGTACTGCCGCATGAGGCTGCCCATCGGCGTGCCCGGCCCGACGCGACACAGCAGCTCGTTGTCCTCACGGCTCAGCATGGGCGGCGCCCTCCTGGACGAAACCGTATCACGCGCGAGGGCGGTATCATACCGGGCGGAGGCGACGATGCTCAGCGCCGAGGACAACGCCACCCTCACCCGCGTGGGACGCGGTACGCCGATGGGCGAGCTGATGCGGCGCTACTGGCAGCCGGTCGCCGCCGTCGCCCAGCTCGACGAGCACCCCACCCTGCCCGTCCGCCTGATGGGCGAGGACCTCGTCCTCTACCGGGACACGAGCGGGCGATACGGCCTGCTCGACCGCCACTGCGCGCACCGTCGCGCCGACCTGGCCTACGGGACCGTCGAGGCCTGCGGCCTGCGCTGCCACTACCACGGCTGGCTCTTCGACGGCGCCGGCGCGTGCCTGGAGCAGCCGTTCGAGGAGGTCGCCCACCCCGAGGCGCGCTTCAAGGACAAGATCCGGCTGACGGCCTACCCGGTGGAGGCCAAGGGCGGCCTGCTGTGGGCGTACCTCGGCCCCGCGCCGGCGCCGCTCATGCCCGACTGGGATCTGTTCCATCAGCCGGGCTACAAGCAGATCGTCTTCTCCGAGATCCCCTGCAACTGGTTCCAGGGGCAGGAGAACTCGATCGACCCCGTCCACTTCGAGTGGCTGCACTCCAACTGGTCGGCGGCCCAGCGGGGCGACGCCACGCGCGCCCCGCGCCACCTCAAGCTCGCCTTCGAGGAGTTCGAGTGGGGCTTCACCTACCGGCGCGTCCGCGAGGACACGACGGAGGACGACGAGCTGTGGACGGTCGGCCGCGTGTGCCTGTGGCCGAACTGCCTCTACACGGGCAAGTTCGAATGGCGTGTGCCGATCGACGACGAGCGCACGCTGCACGTGGCCTGGTTCAACGATCCCGTCCCGGGGACGGCGCCCTTCGAGCAGCCGCGCATCCCGTACTGGCACGGCCCGATTCAGGATCCGACGACGGGACGCTGGATCACCAGCCACATCATGAACCAGGACTTCGTCGCCTGGATCGGTCAGGGCGCCATCGCGGATCGCACGAAGGAGCACCTGGGCGAGAGCGACCGCGGCGTCATCCTGCTGCGCCGGCGGATGCTCGAGGAAGCGGGCATCGCGGGGCGGGGCGGCGATCCCAAGGCGGTCATTCGCGACGCCGCCAAGAACGTCCGGCTCCCGCTGCCGACGATCCGCGAGGGGCGCGGCGCGCCGGTGCGACCGCCCGACGCGCCGCGGCCGATGGTCTTCCACGCCGGCCAGCCGCGGGAGATCGTCGCGGAGATGAAGCGCATCTGGGCCGAACGGATCGGAGGCTGAGATGGCGACCCTCGCCGGTGTGTTCAACATGTCGCACAGCCCGTTCTGCTACATGCCGGCCGAGCGCTGGAACGAGGTCCGCGCCTCGCGCTCGCTCCGCGCCGACGTCCCCCTGGACGACGTCGAGACCAACCGGACCAAGGCCGCCCGCGTGGCGACGGCGTTCGCCACGCTGAAGGCCGAGCTCGCCGCCGCCCGGCCGGACGTGATCGTGGTCTTCGGCGACGACCAGCTCGAGTGCTTCGACTTCCGCAACTACCCGGCCTTCGCGATCTACGCCGGCGACAAGTTCCACGGCGGTCTCGCGGGCGGCGGCACGGCCGCCGTCCCCGGCCATCCCGCGCTGGCCGCGGCGCTGCTCACCGGGCTGATGCGGCGCGGCTTCGACCCGGCGTTCTCGCTCGACATGCCCAAGCCCGATCGCGGCATCGGCCACGCCTTCCTGCGACCCGCCGAGTCGCTCACGGACTTCACCACGCCGATCGTGCCCGTCTTCCTCAACTGCTACTACGCACCGCAGCCGACGGCCCTGCGCTGCTACCAGCTCGGCGCCGCCGTCCGCGAGATCGTCGCCGAGCATCCGGCCGACCTACGCGTCGCCGTCGTCGGCTCCGGCGGCCTCTGGCACACGCCGCGTGCGAAGGACGCGTACCTCGACGAGGCCTTCGACCGCGCGATGCTCGACGCGATGCGTGCCGGCGACGCCCGCACCATGGCCCGCCACTTCGACGCGTACGTCGTGCCGCCCGGCGACGCCAGCCAGCTCATCGGCGCGCCCGGCCCGGGCGCCACGGGTCTGCTCGACGCCGTCGGCCCGCGCGGCGGCACCCGCGAGACCTGCAACTGGATCGCCGCCGCCGCCGTCGCCGACGGCCGGCCCGCGACGATCGTGGACTACGTCCCGATCTACGCCTCGCCGATCGGCGCTGCCTTCGCCTACTGGCGGTGATCGGTCGATCCCATGCGAACCCATCGAGGACTGCCATGAACTTCGAGCTCAAGAAGATCGGTCACGTGGTGCTGAACGTCAGCGACCTGGAAGCCTCGGTGCGGTTCTACACGGAGGTGCTCGGGCTGCAGATCAGCGACCGCTATCCGGACACCATGGTGCCGGGCGGGATGGTCTTCATGCGCTGCAATACGGACCACCACGGCGTGGCGCTGGTCGGTGGAGGCAGCAAGCTCGAGCGGACGACGCTCAATCACTTCGCGTTCGAGGTGGGCTCGCCCGACGACGTCTTCCGGGCGAGGGCCTGGCTCCGCGAGCGCGGCGTGCCGATCGTCTTCGAGGGGCGGCGACGGGCCGGCTGCCAGCTCGCCGTCGAGTTCCAGGACCCCGACGGTAACAACCTGGAGATCTACTGGGGCCTCGACCAGATCGGCACCGGTAGCCAGGCGCGTCCCGCCGCCGAGTGGCGGCCGGCGAAGACGCTGGAGGACGCGGTCGCGAACCCCGTCGCCGGCCAGCGGATGCCGCGCTCGTGATGGTCGCCGTCGCCGCTACGGCCTAGCGGCCTGGAGGCGATCCTGGGACACCGGCCGCGCCACCACCAGCCACGTCTCGGGTCCGATGCGCGGCGCCCAGGCGGCGCCGCGGTAGCGCAGGAAGTTCGAGATCGATCGGCCGATCGGGCGCCGCGGGCCAACGGCCGGCGAGGAGCGATCAGACCGGCCTAGGAGACCTCGGAGACCCGCCTTGACGCCGCCGAGGAGCGCCCGCGGGGCGAGACCGAACCGTTGCACGTGCTCCAGCCGCAGGTCGGCCCGTTTCAGCAATTCACGGAGGGCGCCGGGAGAGTACAGCCACAGGTGGTAGCCGAGACCCAGTCCACCGGTGAGCCGGTACCAGAAGGGCGAGATCCCGCCGAGCATCCCGACCTCGAAGCAGAGGACGCCGTCCGGACGCAGCAGCCGTGTCATCAGGCGGAGCGCAGCGATCGGATCCGCGAAGTGCGCGAGGAGATCGCAATGGTACACGACGTCGAACTGCGCTGACGGCAGCCGGTCGTCCTCCAGCGCGCCCCCCGTGACCTCGATGCCGAGTGTGTCGCGGACGTGCCGAGCTCGTCCAGCATGCGCCTCGAGCCCGACGACCTCGTAACCGCGCGCGGTAGCGGCGGCCAGGAAGTATCCCTCCCCACACCCGATCTCCAGCAGCCGGCCCGGCGGACAGTGCCTCGCGACCCAGCGCGCCTTGAACGGCGCGGAATACGAGTAGAACTCCTGCGGGTGATGGTCGATCGTGCAGTCGATCGAGCCGGGCGCCGGCGTGGGGCTCGTGTAAACCATCCCGCACGAGCATCGCCGGGCCTCGTACCCCGCCTCGGTCCACACGACGCGCGGCGAGGTCGTCCGGCACAGGAAGCACTCCGCCACGGACGTGCCGGCGCCGGCCGGAACGACGCTCACGCGGCCAGCACCTCGAGGAAGAGCTCCTGCAGCCGTGTCGTCATGATCTCGGGCCGATACGCCTCCTCGTATCGCGCGCGGGCGGCGACGCCGAGCCGCGCAGCGGTCCGAGGGTCTCGGAGCAGCCGCAGGAGCGCGTCGGCGAGCGCCGCGGGGTCACCGGGAGGGACGACCAACGCGGTGGACTCGTGCTGGGCCATCTCCGGGATGCCGCCGACCGAGGTCACGACGGTGGGCTTGCCGAGCGACATCGCCTCGATGACCGCATTCGGCAGCGAGTCGAACAGCGACGCGTGGACGTGGATGTCGATCGCCTTCCACACGTCGGCGATGGGGCCGGGGTACGCCACCATCCGCACGTGATCGCCGAGGTCGAGCGCACCGATCTGGGCCTCGAGCCGACGACGGTTGGCCTCGCGTCGCGTGTCGAAGCCGACGAACAGGAAACAGGTGCGCGGCTCGGCGTCGACCACGGCGCGCGCCGCGCGCAGGAGCACCGAGTGCCCCTTGAACGCCGCGAGCCGGCTCACCTGACCGATGACGCGGACGGTCGGGTCCTCGGGAAGGCCCAGCGCACGCCGCATCTCGGGGGTGCTCCGCTCCGTGGTGCACGGGTACACGCCGTTCGGGATGACCGCGATCGGAAGGCTCTCCCGTCGCACGAACGCCTGCATTTCGTCGCGCCGCTGTCGGGAATCGGTCACGATCGCCTGGGCTCGCACCAGCGCGAAGCGGATCGCCAAGGAGGTCAGCGCCCGGTACCGCACGTGCGGTCGCGCGTGATAGAGCGTCACGACCACCGGCGTGCGCGTCATCCGTCCCACGAACGTGCCCACGAGATTCGCGGTGTTCAGGTGGGCGTCGATGAGGTCGACGCCCTCCTCGCGGATCACGCGCCGAAGCGCCCGGGCGGCCTGCAGCAGGATCAGGGGGGCCTGGACGATACCGAGCGGTGAGCGGGGACCGGTGGACCGCCCAGCGCTGTACCAGGTCAGCGGGCGCACGACGAGACCGGCGTCCGCGAAGTGGCGGTGCATCGTCCGGACACTCCCGCCGTCGTCCGGGTCCGGCCGGCGGATCGTCGCGATGGTGTGCCTGAACCGCGTGTGATCGATCGACCGGGCAAACGCCAGAAGCCTGGCCTCGTCGCCCCCGAAGCCCAGGTCCTCGACGAACGACAGGATGTGGGGTCGGTGGGCCACGCTCACGCCAGCGGTCAGGAGGCGGGGACCACCGCGGTGGTCTCCGTTGCCTCCGCCATGGGACCCGCACCGGTCGAAGCCGGCATCGACACTCGCCGCAGTCGCGCATCGACCGTGTGCCAGGCCGTCGCGAGCAGCTCTTCCGGGGCATCGTCGACGATGCGGCCGTCGCCCGGCTCCACGAGGCAGACGAGGTTCAGCATGCCGCGCCTCATCTGTCGCAGCCGGTGGAGCTCACGCCGCACGTCCGAGAAGGCAGGCCAGTACTGCCGGCACGGAGCCGACAGGAAGCCGGCGATCATCGCCTGCAAGGTCTCGATCGCATCCGTCCGGCCGATCCCGAGCTCGAGACTGATCTCGTTCTCGACCATCATGCCGAGCAAGACGGCCTCGCCATGGAGCAGTCGGAAGCCGGAGTGCTCCTCGAGAAAGTGGGCGAATGCGTGGCCGTAGTTCAACAGCCGTCGCGACGACGTCTCGTAGGGGTCCTCGGCGAGGAGCCGCAGCTTCCACCGGACGGCCGTCCACACCGCATCGCGCCACGACCCGAGGTCCTCGATCCGGGGGTCGTCCCGCCACGTCTCGGCGTGCCGCGCCAGGGCACCGGCATCCGCCACGGCAAAGACCTTGATCGACTCGGCGATGCCGCTGACCACCTCCCGCGCGGGCAGCGTGGGCAAGAAGCGCTGATCGCAGACCACCAGCTCCGCGTGATGGAACTGACCGACGAGGTTCTTGGTCCGCCCGAAATTGACGCCGTTCTTGCCGCCGACCGCCGCGTCGACCTGCGCCAGCAAGGTCGTGGGGAGCAGGACGAGCCGGGTTCCGCGACGCATCAACGTGGCGGCCAGGCCGACGACGTCGCCCACCGTGCCGCCGCCGACCGCCGCGACGATCCCATGCTTGGGGAGTCCGCAGTCATCCAGGAACGTCAGGACCCGCTCGAGCTGTCCGAACGACTTGAAGCTCTCGCCGGCCGTGACGGGCAGCACGCCGAGACAGTCCACGCGCCTCACGACCTCGGCGACGGGTCCCGGGTGCTGCTCCCCGACCCGGTCGTCGACGACGACGCAGGCGGGGACGCCTGACAGCACGACCCGAAGCCGATCGTCCCCCAGCGCCCCGGGGCCGACCACGTACTGGGTGGCCGTCGGCGCATTCGTCTCGAACGTCATCGCCCTCATCGATCCGCTCCTCTCGCGCCGGTCACGCCACTCCCGCCGCGATCCGCGCGCGCAGGCGCGGAACGAGGGTCGTGTCGACGAAGCGCGGCCCCGTCACGACGTCCCCGCAGGGCAGCAGTCCGTAGGTCACGTACCGGCTCATGACGATCACCCCGAGATAGCCCTGCAGGTACTGCTGGCAGTCGATCGTCCCGAGCGTCCGGCCGGCCTCGATCGCGTCCAGCCCGGCTGCGGTGACGTCGAAGGTCACGTGGACCACGTTCTGGTCGAGACCCCGTCGTCTCAGGACTCGATCGGCGATGGCCCAGCCGGGCGGCCCGAGGGTCAGCACCGCGTCCAGCTCCGGACCCATCGCGGCCAGCGCGGCCTCCAGCCCCCGAGCGGCACCGTCGAGATCGCGCCCGTCGACGCGCACGCGGGACACACGCACGCCTGCCTCGTGCAGGCGTGCCTCGAACCCGTCGATCCGCTGGCCGTGGCACACGTTGACGACCCGATAGTGGTCGACGCAGAGCGCGTGGCGACACCGCCCTGCCGCGAGAACCTTCTCCGCGGCCAGGCGTCCGCCTTCCCGGTCGTCAGCACCAATGGCGCACAGCGCCGGCAGACGCGCGGCAGGGGCACGCCGGTCGAACGTGTTCAGCACGATGACCGGAAGCCCGCGCTCGATCGCGTCGCGGAGCGGCGCATCCAAGGCGGCTGGATCCGGGAGCGTCGTGAGAAGCCCGTCGGGACGGCTCGCGATGACCTGGTCGACCAGATTACGCAGACGGTCGGCCGTGTAGCGTTCGGGGCGGACGTGCTCGAGGGTGCAGTCCACCTGACGCGCGCCTTCGTGCAAGCCCCTCGCGAACGAGGTCCAGAACGCGTCTCCCAGGATGTCGTGAGTCACGGCGGCGAGATGCACCGTCACCTCGTCGATGAGGGATGTAAGACTGACATCCGCCGCGCCTCTTGCCGCAAACATGGTGCCGTCGAGATTCAGTCGCTACCGCTTGGACCGACCACTATGGGTGTGTGATTGCTGAAATCTTCGATCGCTTGACAGGCCTCCTCGTGACCCGCATTGTAGTTTCGACAGTCGTCCCTGCAGACATTCGCATGGCAACGTGGACCTCCCGCGTCACATTCCCGGCGACGGTGACCGTGATTGCACGACCGGCTCGGAGCGGTTGAGCCCGCCTCACGATGCGCACCGCATTGATCATGGCCGGTGGTCAGGGACAGCGGATGACGCGGTCGGGCATCGTCGCGCCCAAGCCCCTGGTGCCTCTCGCCGGCGTCCCCCTCCTGGAGCGCAACCTGCACCAATTGGTGCGCGCCGGCGTCGAGCGGATCGTCGTCTCCGTCGGGGCCGCGCATCACCAGGTTCGCCGGTTCGTCGCCGACCGCTTGACGCCGCTCGGACGCGTCCTCGGCGTCGCGATCGAGGAGCTCGTCGAGACGGCGCCGCTCGGGAACATCGGCGCCGCTCGCGCCCTGGCCGATCAGACCGACGCGCTCCTCGTCGTGTACGCCGACAACCTCACGAGCCTCGCGCTCGAGCAGATCCACCACGATCACCGCGCTCACCACGCCGACCTGACGCTCGCCGTCCACACCGAGCCGTTCCGGTTGCCGTTCGGCGAAGTACGCGTCGATCCCCATGATCGTGGCCGCATCGTGGACTACGTCGAGAAGCCGACCCATGAGTTCGCCGTGTGCAGCGCGATCATGGTCCTCGGCACTCGCGCCATGCGGGCCCTACCCGCCGACTGCCCGACGGGTATCTCCGAGCTGGCCAAGACCCTCGTCGGCGCCGGAGGCCGTGTCCGGGCCTGGCACCACAGCGCCCCGTGGATCGACGTGAACGACGCCGCCGCCGTCGCGCGGGCGGAGCGGTTGCTGGCTGCCCACCGCGACACGTTCGAGACGTGGTGGCCCGGCCCCGTGGAGCACTGGCGGCTCGTCGTCGAAGCCGACACACTCCCCGTCGACGTCGAGGCGGCGCTGCCGGCTCTACGCCATACGTGGCGCGACCTCGACGCTCCGCCCGCCGACGGCGCCGCGCACACCGAGAGGGATCCGCAGGACGCGCTCCCGCTGGGAAGCTACGACACGGTCGACCTCGCTCGGGGCGTGGTCGTCCGCGCTCACGTGGTCCTGATCGTCGGCCGGTTCGATGGCGATCGTCGGTCGGTAACGCGTACGGCCGAGCCCGACGCCACGCCGGTTCTCCGGCGTGCCCTGTCATCTCTGGCCTGGGCGGGCACCGACGCGGCGGTCACGGCGCCCAGGTGGGCCGAGCCAGCCCATCCATGAGAGTCTTCGTCACGGGCGCGGGCGGCTTTCTCGGCCACGCCGTGCTGAGTCGGGGAGCACAGCTGCGTCATGAGATGCGTGCGCACGTGGGCCCCCCTGGATTCCACGGCATCCGGCCTTGTCCCGATGTACCCACGGTTCACGCCGACATCGAGGACGTCGACGCGCTCCGCTCACTGGCCGCCGGCGCCGACGTCGTCGTGCACCTGGCCGGTCCGGCGGCGGTGGCCGCGTCGTTCGATGACGCGGCGGAGTACCTGCGAGCTCACGTGCTCGGCACGGAAGCGATCGTCCGACTCTGCCGCACGCTCGACGTGCCCCGTCTCGTGTACGTGTCGTCGGCGGAGGTCTACGGACAACCACCGCGGTCGCCGGTGCCCGAAGATGCTCCCCTGCGCCCGCGCTCGCCCTATGGCGCCGCCAAGGTCGGGGCCGAGGGCGTCGTCGGCGCCGCCGTGCGCGGCCAGGGACTCGACGCGGTAGTACTGCGGCCCTTCTCGGTCTACGGCCCGGCTATGCGGGTTACCAGCGTGGTCGGCACCATCGTCACCCAGGCCCTCGCCGGCGACGAGATCCAGCTGTTCGACACGCGAGTCGTCCGTGACTTCTGTCTGGTCGACGATGTCGCCGAGGCGGTGTGGGCGGCCTGCACGACCGTGCCGCCCCTGACCGGCCTTCGCGTCTACAACGTCGGGAGCGGGCGAGGCACGAGCATGGCGGAGTTGGCCCGCACGGCGTTCGCGGTGCTGGCCAGGAGCGGGCGCGTCACCCAGCGCGCGGGCCAGGACCGGCCGGCCGCCGCGGACATCGTGGAGCTCGTCGCGGACGTCGCCGCCGCGCAGAGGGACCTCGGTTGGCAGGCGGAGACCCCGCTCCCGATCGGGCTACGGCGGACCCTGGACTGGTGGAAGGCCGCGGTCGCTCACCGGTGACTCGCGCCTGCCGGCGAGTGCTCGTCACCGGGGCGCAGGGCTTCACGGGGCGCTATCTGACCCGCCACTGGCTCGCACAGGACGAGGCCGTGCGCGTCATCGGCATCGGTCGGTCCCCCGAGCGCACCGACACCTTCGCGCATCGCATCTCGTGGCGCGGTCGCTCGCTCGATGCGCCGCTGCCACCCGCGCTGCGCCCGGCCGACCCGGGCCGCTACGTCTACCAGCGCGTGGACCTCGTCGAGACCGACGCCGTGGCCAGGCTCCTGGCGCAGGAACGCGTGGACACCGTTGTCCATCTCGCGGCCTCCCTGCGTGACGAGCCGTTCGACCTCCTCGTCCGCAACAACGTCGTCGCCCTGCAGTCCTTGTGCGCGGCGGCCGTCCAGGCGGCACGGCCGGAGCTCCGGATCGTGGTGTGCTCGTCGGGCTCGGTCTACGGCAGGGTGCCGGACGAGGCGTTGCCGACCACCGAGGACTGGCCCCCGACCCCCGTCGACCTCTACGCGGTCACCAAGCGCGCCGGCGAGGACGTGGCCTCCCTGTACCGACGCCGTCACGACCTCGACGTCGTGATCGCGCGCATCTTCAATGTCATCGGAGCCGGTGAGGACGAGCGACACCTGCCTCCCTTCCTCGCGCGTCAATTCGCAGAGCGTCGGCGCGCCGTGGCCACGACCCCGATCGCGGTGGGCCCGCTCGACACGACGCGCGACCTCGTCGACGTGGACGACGTGGCCGTCGCACTGGTCCTGATCGCCACGCACGCCGCCCCCGGCGACGTCGTCAACGTGGCCTCCGGGACCGAGTCGCCCATCCAGAGCGTGTTCGACGTCCTCGCCGAGCTGTCCGGTGATTCGGAGGCGGCGATCGACCGGCGGCCGGCGCGCCGCGCCGACGTCCCGCGGCAGTGGGCGGACATCCGGCGCTTAAAAGCTCTGGGCTTCACGCCGAAATACACATTGCGCGACAGCCTGCATGCCGTCCTGCGGTATTACCTCGACGACGTCGCCGGCGCGACCGAACGGAAGCCTCGATGATGCCGGCCGTGATCGGCCTCGACATCGGCGGCACCAAGTGGCTGGCTAGAGTCGAGCGTGAGACCGGCAGGCCCGCGGTCACGCAGCGACGGCCCTCCGGTCGCGATACGACACCGGAGGCGGTACTCGACACGGTGGCCGCGCTCGTGGAGGAATGCCGTGCCAGCCACCATGACGTCGCGGCCATCGGCATCGGCTTCCCGGGCCTGACCGATGGTCTCGCGGGGGTTGTGCGCTCGAGTGTCATCCTCGATGGGTGGCGCGACGTGCCGCTCGCCGGCATGGTGCGGGCCCGTACCGGTGTGCCCTGCGTGATCGACAACGACGTCAAGACGGCGGCGCGGGCCGAGATCGGGCTGCGGCCGCGGGGCTCGTACCGGACCATGTTGTTCGTCAGTGTCGGGACCGGTATCGGTGGCGCGATCGTCATCGACGGTCGTGTCGTACCGGGCGCCGCTGGACTCGCGGGCGAGATCGGCCACATCTCGATCGACGCCGCCGGACCGCTGTGCCGCTGCGGCCGGCGCGGCTGCGTCGGTCCGCAGGCCGGCGGCGCCGCCATCGCGGCCCGGCTGGGTCTCACGGCGGACGAGCTGGCGGCGGCGGTCCGGCGGGGTGATCCCCATGCGATCGCCGCGCTGGTGGACGGCGCCGGCATGATCGGCCGTGCGCTCGGCACCGCACTCAACATCCTGAATCCCGACCTGGTCGTGGTCGGTGGCGGAGTGGCCGAGGTCGGAGCAGTCTTCCTGAGCGCCCTGGAGACGACCGCCCGGCGGGAGGCCTTCGCCGAGATCGGCGCGGCGTGCCGCTTCGAGCCGGCGCTCGCCGGCTACGAGGCCGGGGCGATCGGCGCCGCCCACTTGGCTCGCGAGGCGCTCGCCCGCGCGGCGTCGGCTCGCCGGCGTCGCGTCCGCCGCGCGGTGCGGCCATGAGCGCTCACCAGCGACCCGTCATCGCGGTCGTCGGCGGCGGCGTGTCGGTCGCGGCGCTGTCCAGCGAGCTCGGTCGCGCCCTGGACACCGACGGCCTCGAGCTCCGACTCGCCGCGCGCGATCTCGATCGGCTGCATGTGATCGCGAGGCACTGCACCGAGGCGTTCGCGGACGCGGATCGCGGGTTCGTCGCCACGGCCTGCCGCAGCCTCGCCGAGGCCGTCGACGGCGCCGACGCGATCGTGCTGATGATCCGGGTGGGCGGACTGATGGCGAGGGCCGTCGACGAATCGTTCCCCGACGCATTCGGCATCGCGGGCGACGAGGGCCTGGGGCCAGGCGGCCATGCCAACGCGCTGCGAACGCTGCCCGTGCTCGACTCGCTCACGGGCACGCTGCTCCGCCATGCCCGCCGGACACCGATCCTCAATCTCGTGGCGCCGCTGGGCCTCACGACGCGGCTCCTCCTCGACCGCGGCTTGCCCGCGGTCGGCGTGTGCGAGCTGCCCGTCGTCACCGAGCGTGCACTGCGGGCGTGCTGGCCGCCCGGCGCCGCGGTCGACGTAACCTACGCGGGCTTCAACCATCTCGGCTGGTTCTGGACCGGCCACGACGCCACCACGGTCTTCGGCGAGGCGATGAGGCGTAGGCTCGTCGACGCGGACGTGCTCGCGCGGTTCGGCGCCGTCCCGCTCAAGTACTACTACGCCCTCTTCGACGCCGCCGCCGCGGCCAGAGTCGGCCTGGCCCGCCCGCGTGGCCGCGCGCACGAGCTCATGCGACTCACGGCTCAGGCGCTCGCGGACTTCGAGGCGACGCCCGGGCGGCCATCCCCCGCGATTGCAGCGCGACCGACGCCCTGGTTCTCGGACGCGCTCGTTCCGATCCTCGGGAGCCTCCTGGGTGGTCAGCCGTGGCGCGGGTACGCCAACCTCCGGAACGACGGCCTGATCCCTGCGCTGCCGGCCGACGTCGTGATCGAGGCCGCGGCCACGTTCACAGGCCGCACCGTCGAGCCCCACGCGCCCGAGTCCGACATCCCGCCGGTGGTGCTGAGCTTTCTCGAGCGCCTGGCTCACGCGGAGCAGCTCGTCTACCGGGCCTCGCCACACCGGGATGTCGGCCTGATCGTCGACGCGCTGGTCGATGGCCCCTGGGCCCTCCCGAAAGGGCAAGCCGGCGACGTGGCCAACGCCATCCTCGCCGCCGCGGACGCGCACACCTCAGCGGCCGCGTCGATCTGACGAGGGCGGCGAACCGTAGATCAGGCGAGCGGCAGCACCTGGCCGGAACGAACGACGATGCGTGGCGTCGCCGCCGGGACCCACGGCTCGTCCGGCGCCACCAGCAGCTCGTTGTCGTCGCGGCTCAGCATGCGGGCCTCCGCCGCTGCGTCACGACCGCCCGCTCAGCCGCGCGCGGACCGCCGGAAGGATCTCGCGGGCCACGCGCGCGGTGTAGTCGTGCTCGGGGTCGGTTGGGAACTTCGGGTCGGGAATCGGGTGCAGCACGACGTAGTCGAACGCGGCCGGCGCCGCGGTGAGCACGCCGACCAGCTGCTCGACGATCGCCGCGGGCCCGCCGCGCAGGCAGAAGGCGTCGGCGGCCTCGCGCGGCAGGAAGTCGACGGCGCGGCCGCTGGATTCCAGATCCGGGGCGTGGTGGAAGTCGGGCCAGACCTTGCGGTCGTGCTTGAGCGCCTCCGGGTCCGGGCCCGGCCACGGGAAGCCCGGCGCCTCGAACAGCGCCGGCGAGTACTCGTAGTACCCGGCCGCCATCGACTTGCCCATCAGCAGCGCCCGCTCGGCGTCGTCGACGAGCACGGTGTGGAAGATGACGCCCAGGCGCACGGACGCCGGATCGCGCCCCGCCTCGGCGGCGCCGGCCCGGATCGCGTCGATCGTGCGGGCGATGTTCGCCCGGTGGGTGCCGACCCGGATGAAGACGCCGTCGGCGACGGAGCCGGCCATGCGCAGCGTCCGGGGGCCGCCCGCGGCGATCCACACCGGCACCGGCCGGTGGTGGGGCAGCCGCGCCGGCCGTGCGGCGCCGACCTCCACCTCGTGCCCGGCCAGCAGCGCGCGCATCAGGCGGGTGCCGTCCTCCAGCTCCTTCACGCGCGCCGGGCGCAGCCCGGCCAGACGCACGGCCGTGTCGCCGACACCCCAGCCGAGGAGCGTGCGCCCCGGCGCCAGCTCGTCGATCGTGGCGATCGACCCCGCGGTGACGGTCGGGTGACGGTTGATCGGGTTCGCGAGCAGCGGCCCCAGCACGATCCGCTCGGTCGCCTGGGCGGCCGCCGCCAGCAGCACGTAGGTGTCGCGCCGGCGGAGCTGGGAGTCCGGTTGCAGCGCCGCGTCCCAGCCGAGCGCCTCGGCGCGCCGCACGTCGGCGACGAACGCGGCGACCGAGCGGGAGTCGAACCGGTTGAGGCCGAAGCGGGGCGCGCTCATCGGGCCGCCGCCCGCACCGTCCGCCCCACGGGCGTGTCGTGCAGGCGGAAGAAGTCGATCATGTTGCCGGCGGCGATCCGGAATGCCTCGTCGGCCGGCACGCCCGCGAAGAGGCGCTCCGCGAACGGGCGCGTGTTGGGCCAGTCGCACTCGATGTGCGGAAAGTCGGTCGCGAACATGATGTGGTCGACTCCCATGTGGTGGCGCAGCTCGACGGCCACGCGCTCGACGTGCTGCACGCTGAAGGAGATGTGGCGCCGGACGTAGTCGCTGGGCCGCTGCGCAAGCGGCTTGAAGCCGAGCAGACGCTCGGACCAGTGACGGTGGCGCTCGTACCAGTAGTCGGCCTCCTCCATCCAGAACGGCACCCAGCCGAGCCGCGTCTCCGCGAAGAAAATCTTCAGATCCGGCAGCCGGTCGAAGACACCCGACATCGTGAGCTGGGCCAGGCTGATCGTGGGCGGGATCGTCAGGAACGGCAGCGCCACCCAGTCCACGATCTTCCGCGGGCCGACCCTCTTCAGCACCTCGGGATCGGCGTCCGGGTACTCGAACGTGGGCTGCGTCGCGCGCGGCCCCAGCCGGTCGAAGCCGACGTGCACGGTGAGCGGCATCTTCATCTCGATCGCCGCCGCCCAGAACCGGTCGTCCTCCGGCCTCGGGTACGACTTGCCGTTGGGAAACACGCCGAGGTTGACGCCCTTCAGTCCGAGCCGCGCGCAGTGGTGGAGCTCGGCGAGGGCGTCGTCGAGGTTGGTCCACGGGATGACGCCGAGGCCGATGAGGCGATCGGGCGCGACCGGGCAGTACTCCTCGCCGAGCCAGTCGTTGTAGGCGCGGACGGCGGCGCGGTACACGTCCTCGTCGGCGAGCGCGCGCCACAGGCGGGGCCCCACCTGCATGTTCGGGAAGAGCACCTCGGCGAGGAGGCCGTCGGCGTCCTGCTCCCGCAGCCGCTGCTCCGGCGGCCCCACGCCCGCCGTATCCTCCACCGTCACACCGAACGGTTGCCAGCTCTCGTTTGTGCGGCCGGCGCGGAGATCGAGGAACGGCACCGGGTACGGCGACTGCCCTTCGATGAGGATCGCGTCGCCGCCGTCGGGAAGCTGGATCGTGCGCGGGGCCCGGGCACGAAGCGCCGCCGGCATGCGCGGCGTCCAGCGCTCGGGCCGGACCTCGAGATGGCCGTCACTGGAGAGCAGCGGGGGCAGCGCAGACGGTGTCATCGGGCGCTCCTTCTCGCGGTGGGCGGCAGTGTACCATCCGCCCGCCGGCGCCCGTCCTGCCCTGAACAGCGAGAGGGCCGGGGATCCCTCCCCGGCCCTCGATCCTTCAACCTGCCGGAGCGCAGCTCAGGCCGTCGGCTGCTTGCGCGGCGTGAGCTGGAACGTCGCCAGCAGGTCGCGGGTGTCGGTGACTTCCTTGAGCGTCTTGAACGGCAGGTAGAAGACCGGCCGCGAGGCGATGAGCATGGTGCCGAAGTTCAGCGCCACCGCGATGAGCTGCAGCACGGGGAGCGCCACGTACTCGACGAGCTGATCGCCCTTGGCGTGCAGCCAGTCGATCTCGCGCTTGAACTCGTCCGTCGTCGTCCGCCACCACGCCGCCGACCGCACCTGGAAGGCCGGCGTGGGCTCCGGGAACCCAGTCTGCGGGAGCGGCCGGCGCGCGATCACGGCCAGCATCGGCTCCGTGCCGTACCGCGCGAAGAGGAACCAGGTCATCGCCCGGGTGGCGAGCCATCCGAGCGAGGCCACGCCGATCGTCGCCCACGGGCCGAGCTGGGCGCCGGCCCACGGCGTCAGCGTCGCGGCCAGCTGGCGGTAGAGGAAGGCCACCTCGAAGAACATCACGAGCAGCTCCACCACCACCATCTGGGCCAGGAACGTCCACTCGCGCCGTCGCAGGGCGTCGGTCAGCGTCTGCAGGCAGGCGAAGCTGCCCATGACGAGCAGGAGCAGGAAGGCGTAGAGCACGCCCACCGTGAAGCGCGAGGCCTCGGCGCCACCGGCCAGGTCGCTGAGCGTGGTGGTGACGGCCGGCAGCATCGTGTACGTGAACACGGCCGCCTCGAGCACACACCAGCCGACCAGGGCCATCAGCGCGACCCACGGCAGGCCGGGCGCGACGTAGCGGTGCGCCATCTGGGACGTCAGAATGATCGGCGTCGTGGCGAGGCGGTGGATCGCCTCGACGACCAGGCGTACGACGAGCGCGACCAGGCTGGCGACCCAGCCGACCGCGACCGCGGTTACCCGCAGGACGCCGACCCAGTAGAGCGTGACCGCGCGCGCGGCGTCCCACCACGCGAGCAGCATCATCGCCACGAACCGCAGGCGCCGCGAGCGGAACGGCAGCGTATAGAGGGACAGCAGCGTGATCCACACCGCCGCCACCCCGAGCAGCGCCGGGAAGAGCAGGAACACGTACTTCGCCCCGGAGACCCACGGCGACGCGGGGTTCATGAAGAAGGCGATGAGCGTCTCCTGCAGCCGCGGCACCCAGGCGATCGGGGCCAGCAGGAGCTCGATCACGTCCTGCCACCGCTCAGGCACTGACATACACGTCTCCTTTCACGGGCTCTCCTTCATGGGCGTCCGACCCGGGACCGGCGGCCGCGCCGGCTCCTCGCTCGCGACGCGCTCGGGCGCGACCGGCAGCCGCCCCTCGTAGGACACGAGGCGCGTGGCCGGGGACGCCGCCGGCTGCGGCGCCATGTCGACCGTCGGGTACGACATCAGTCGTGTCCGCAGCGCGGGCGCCTGCGGTCTCGTGGGCCGGGAGCCGGCGCCGTAGATCCGGATGGCCGCCTCGCGCGCGGCGTCGCGGTCGTAGCGGCGCAGCACGCGGATCACGTACTGTCGCGTCTCGCGGTACGGCGGCACGCCGCGGTAGTTCAGGACCGCGGTGTCACCGGCGTTGTAGGCCGCCAGCACCAGCGGCAGGTCGTTGCGGTACCGGTCCATCAGCACGCGGAGGTGGCGGACACCGCCCTCGATGTTCTCGCGCGTGTCGAACGTGTCCTGCACGTCGAGCGACGCGGCCGTGGCCGGCATGAGCTGCATCAGCCCCTGCGCGCCCGCCCGCGACACCGCGCGCGGATTGAACTCGGACTCCACGGCGATCACCGCCGCCACCAGGCGCGGCGGCACGCGGTGGCGCGTCGCCACCTCGTCGATCTGCGCCATGATCTCGGCGATCGTCGGCTGCGCGGCGCTGTCCTCCACGTCGGCCTCTTCCGACGCGAGCTGCACCGGCACCGCGGGCCCAGCGACGAGATATCCGCCGCAGAGCGTGAGCACCATGACGACGAGACCCCGCAGCCACCGGCGGCGGCGCTCGGCGGGATCGAGAGGATGGGTGTTGCGCATAGAGTGTGTGCGCATTGGGGTTCACCAGGAGCAGCGAGTCAGGCGGGACGGGGTTGAGCAACGCGGATGCCATGCCGGGCCCCTCGGCGCCCAAGTACCTGGTTTCCCGGCGCTGGGGGACGATAGGTGGTCAGTGATCAGCCAGGCGGGACCCTGTCCTCAGCGCGCGCGGGGTGACAGTCGGCGCCCACCCAGTGACACTTCGGCCTGCCGTCACGGCGCAGCGCGCCGTGAGGCACGCGAGATCAGCCGCGCACGGTCCAGGTCTGCGTGGCGTGGACCCCCAGCGTAACCTCGTGGCCGGGTGGCAGCATCTGGTCGGATGCGGCATCGACGCTGAACCTGAGGGCGCCGGAATCGACCGTGTAGACGTTCCGGGTGCCACGAAAGAACCGCTGCCGCACGATCCCCGTCCAGGTGACGCCCGGATCCGGACGCCCACCAAACTGGATCACCTCGGGCCTGACGATCACCGTCACCGGCTCACCGGCGGCGAGATCGTCGGGACCGGCGCACCACCCCTGCCAGCCGTCGCCCTCCACGTGGGCCAAGGTCGCGCCGGCTACCCGGCGAACCTCGTGCGTCTTGGCGATCAGGAGATTGGGCGCGCCGACGAAGGCCGCGACGGTCCGGTTGGCGGGGCGCGTATAGATGGTCTCCGGCCCGGCCACCTGCAGGACGCGACCCTCGTGCATCACCGCGATCTCGTCGGAGAGCACCATGGCCTCTTCCTGGTCGTGCGTGACGTAGACGGTCGTGATGCCGAGCCGCTGCTGCAGCGCACGCAGCTCGACGCGCATCTGCTCGCGTAGTTTGGCGTCCAGGTTCGAGAGCGGCTCGTCCATCAGCAGCACGCGGGGCTGGAACACGAGCGCGCGCGCGATCGCGACGCGCTGCTGCTGACCACCCGACAGCGCGGTGGCCGGCCGGTCCGCCAGGTGCGTCATCTCCATGAGGCGCAGTGCGTCCTGCACGCGCTCGCGCACCTCGGCGGCCGGGCGCCGGCGCACCTCGAGCGGATAGGCGATGTTGGCGAAGACGGTCATGTGCGGCCAGATCGCGTAGGACTGGAAGACCATGCCGATCTCGCGCCGCTCGGGCGCCACGAAGAGGCCGGCGGCGGGGTCGCTGACGATGCGGTCGCCGATCGTGATGCGGCCGGTGTCGTTCTGCTCGAGCCCGGCGATCATGCGGAGCGTCGTCGTCTTGCCACAGCCTGACGGGCCCAGTAACGTGAGGAGCCGCCCGTCGGCGACGGCGAGCGACACGTCGTCGACCGCCCGCACCGCCCCGAATCGCTTGCTGACCGACTCGACGCCGACCGCCGGCATCGTCCCGCTACGCCTCGCGCGGGCGGCGCGGCGTCACGTCAGAAGCGCCCGTGCCGGCCGGCGCCGGCCGCGAACCGGCGCGCGCCCGCCTGGCTCTCGCCGGTGTCGTGTGTGGCCTTGCCGAGCGCGAACTCATTGGCCATCGCGTCGGTCAGCGACAACCCCATGCCCTCCCAGGCCGAGCGACGGTCGCTGCGCACGCAGTTCGGGGGAAAGTCCGCGATGGTCCGCGCCAGCGCCTCCGCCTCCTCGCGCGCCCGGCCCGCCGCCACCACGCGGTTGGCGAGGCCGAAGGCGAGCGCCTCGCGCGCGTCCACCGGGCGCCCGGTGAGGATCATGTCGAGCGCGCGCGAGAGGCCGATGAGTCGCGGCAGCCGCACCGTGCCGCCGTCGAGGAGCGGCACGCCCCAGCGACGACAGAAGACGCCGAAGACGGCCGCCTCACCGGCCACGCGGAGGTCGCACAGGAGCGCCAGCTCGAGACCACCCGCCACCGCGTAGCCCTCGACGGCGGCGATCGTCGGCTTGGTGAGCGCGAGCCGCGACGGCCCCATGGGCCCGTCGCCGTCGGGCGCCAGCCGCAGCCCGCGCTCCGTCCCGCGCGCCTTCAGATCGGCGCCGGCGCAGAAGACGCCGCCGGCGCCCCACAGCACGGCCACGCGCAGGGCGTCGTCGCGCTCGAACTCCCGGAACGCCTCGGCGAGATCGCGCGCGGCGGGGCCGTCCACCGCGTTGCGGGCCTCGGGACGGTCGATCACGATCGTCGCGACGGCGTCGGCGCGCTCCAGCCGGATCGCCATCTACTTATAGATGGACTTGGCGAGCTTGAGCATCTCTTCCTGCTGCTGGGGGTCGGTGGTGCCGAGCAGACGGGCCTGGGCGAGACCCCGCGCCTCGGCCGCGACCTTCGATTCCAGCCCGCCCACCGTGTTGACGAACCCCAGGTTGCCGTAGACGAGCTGCGACTCGTCGCTCAAGAAGAAGTCGAGCAGGAGCCGGGCGGCATTCGGACGCGGCGCCCCCTTGAAGATGGCGGCGTCGAAGCGCACGTACGGACACCCTTCCTCGGGGAGGATCGCCTTCACCGGCAGTCCCTTGAGGTCGAGGCTATCGGGCAGCGTGAACGGCGTGTAGATCGGATACTCGCCGCGCGCGATGCGCGGGTAGTTGCCGCGCAGCTCGCGGTTCATGTGCGGTTGCTGGGCGGCGAGCTTCTCGTGGTACTCCTTGCCGAACTTCTGGGTGGTGACCATGAAGAAGACGGCGCCGCCGCCCAAGGCCCGCATGTCGTCGGAGAGGATCTTGCCCTTCCAGCGCGGATGCAGCAGGTCCTTCCAGCTCTTCGGCTCCTCGCCCGGCTTCACCATGTCGGTGTTGACGAGGATCCCGTACTGGATGACGTAGACCGGCACCCGGGTGCCGTCGGCCTTGAACGGCGCGACCGGCCGACCGGCGTTGGGCAGCGTGCCGTAGGGAACGAACGTGCCCTCGGCGAGCTGCAGCGCCGTCGTCGTGGAGCCGTTATGGGAGACGTCGCCCAGCACCTTGCCGGCGGCCTGCTCGGTCCGGATGCGCTCGCGCAGCTCGCTGGCGCGCGCCTCCAGCAGCTCGGCGCGAATGCCGTACTTCGCCTCGAAGGCCGCCAGCGCCTTGGGCAGCGCGGGCGTCCCGACAGCGCCGTTGTAGACGACGACCTTGCCTTCCTTCTTGGCGGCCTCGATCACCTTCTTCCAGTCGGCGTCGGACGCCTGGGCGTCGACCCGGCGCGGCAGGCCGGCCGCCGCAAGCGGGGTCAGGAGAGCCAGGCGGACGAACGATCGGCGCGTCACCATGCGATGCCTCCCGTGGAGCGGCCGTCGGATGCGAATCCGCGCCGTCCCGGCCGCCATGATACTCGACGCGGGCGAACGCCCGGGGCCGCGTTGACACCCGTCCGATCCTGCTGCTAGCGTGGGCCCGGTCATTCCCAGGTTTCGCGTGCATCGCCCCTCGAGCGAAAGGGAGTCTCCATGAGCGCCTCGAGCCCTCACCCCTCACGCCGGAGCGTGTTGCGCGCCGGCCTCCTCGCGCTGTCGGCCACCCAGCTGCCCGACGTCCTCGTGTCGCGAGCGTTCGCGCAGGGCGCCAAGGCGCCCATGGCGAATCTCGTCGGCAAGCTCGAGGGCGCGGAGGTCGTCACCGACCCCGCCCGCTATCCCAAGACATTCAAGGAGGCGCCGCAGCTGGCCGAGCTGGTGAGGGCCGCCAAGCTCCCACCCGTGCAGGAGCGCATCGGTCAGGACCCGCTGGTCGTCAAGCCGCTCCGCGAGATCGGCAAGTACGGCGGCACCTGGCGGCGCGGCTTCACGGGCCCGTTCGACACCTCCAACGGCCATCGCGCGGCGCAGAACGACAAGCTCCTCTACTGGGACTACACGGGCACCAAGATCGTGCCGAACATCGCCCGCGGCTGGGAGGTGAGCCCCGACGGCAAGGTCACCACCCTGCACCTGCGCCGGGGCATGCGGTGGAGCGACGGCGTCCCGTTCACCGCCGATGACTTCGTCTTCTGGTTCGAGGAGGTCTACTCGAACAAGGAGGTCGTGCCCACGCCGCTGTCGGTGATGAGCATCAACGGCAAGCCGATCACGATCCGGAAGGTGGACGCCGCCACGGTGCAGCTGGTCGCGCCGGACCCCTACTACGCCCTGCCCACCGTGCTGGCCTCGGTGTGGGGGATCGGCCACCACGCGCGCTTCGGGCGCGACGCGCTCGGCGGCTTCGCGCCGGCCCACTACCTCAAGCAGTTCCACCCGAAGTACGCCTCGAAGGATGACCTCGCCAAGAAGCTCGCCGAGTCGAAGTTCGAGACGTGGGTCGTGCTCTTCAAGAACCGCAACGACGCCTGCCGCAACCCCGACCTGCCGGTGCTGACGCCCTGGAAGACCGTCTCGCCGATCAACGCGCCGACGTGGATCCTGGAGCGCAACCCCTACAGCGTCTGGGTCGACACCGACGGCAACCAGCTTCCCTACATCGACCGGATCCGCATGACGCTCGGCGAGAACCTGGAGCTCATCAACCTGCGCGCGATCGCCGGCGAGTACGACTCGCAGGCGCGGCACATCGACATCGGCAAGCTGCCGGTGCTGGTCGAGAACCAGCAGCGAGGCAACTACCGGGTCCACCTGGACCCCTCCGACCAGGGCGCCGACGTCGCCCTCTTCTGCAATCAGAGCTTCGACAAGGACCCCGAGGTCGCGAAGTGGCTGAGTAGCCGGAACTTCCGCATCGCGCTGTCGCACGGCATCGACCGTCAGCAGATCAACGAGACGTTCGTCCTCGGCCTCGGCCAGACGGGCTCGGCGGCGCCGGGCGAGCGCACCCCGTACTTCCCGGGTCCGGAATTCAAGACGCTGCACACCGCGCACGACGTGAAGAAGGCCAACGAGATGCTCGACGCCCTCGGCCTCACGAAGAAGGACGGTGAGGGCTATCGCCTGCGCGCGGACGGCGGCGGCCGCCTGCGGCTGGCCCTGACGACCTACGTCGGCTTCCTGCCGTTCACGCGCATCGCCGAGATGATCGTCGAGCAGTGGCGGCAGATCGGCATCCGGGGCGAGGTGCAGGAGATGGAGCGCGGCCTGGCCACCGCCCGGCTGCGCGCCAACGAGCACCAGATCTACTTCGAGACGCAGTGGGGCGCCGACAACATCTACGGTCACGTCCCCCTGCTCTTCCCTGCCCAGGACCAGAGCCCCCTGGGACCGCTCTACGGCGTCTGGTACTCCAGCGCGGGCGCCAAGGGCAAGCAGCCACCGCCCCGGATGCGCGAGGCGATGGCCACCTACCGGCGCTCGTTCGGCGTCCCCGACCAGGAGCGCACGCGCCTCGCCAAGGAAGTGTGGAAGATCTCGCTCGACGAGCTGTGGCTCATCCCGGTCGTGTCGAACTCGCCCGCCTCGCAGGGCGTGCGCGTGATCAAGAACAGCATCGGCAACGTGCCCGACCGCCTCTGGAACAGCGCGGTGAGCGACAACCCGCACATCGCGCATACGGAGACCTGGTACTTCAAGAGCTGAGGACGCCGAGGGCTCTCGGGATCCCCCGCCCGGGAGGCGCGGGATCCCAGGGCCCCCGACCGTCTCGTCAGGTCCGGCGGATGGGAATGAGGCCCCGGAGCTCCGGGACCCGAAGCCAGACGCCAGCCCAGACCACCAGCGCGACGGCCAGGGCGTGGATGAAGTCACTGCGCCCGATGATGTTGGCGACGGTGGCGCCGCCCAGGTACCCGGTGAGCATCACGGCTCCGAACACGACTGTGCGCGGGATCAGGTAGAGCGCCAGGCACAGCAGCTCGACGATCGCGATGGGCACGATGGCTCCCGGCGGTATGCCCATGCGCGTGAATCCCTCCACTGCGGTGGGATGGTGGATCAGTTTCAGCACCGCGCTGGGCACCAGGGCCAGGATGACCACCGCGGTCAGGATTCTCACCGTCCACAGGGTCCGCTTCGACATTGGTCCCTCCGTCGGCCGGACGCCGCTCGAACGCCGGTCAATCCACGAGCGAGCCACAGGTCAGGTTGACGATAGCGCCGGTCATCGCCCCGCCGCCATCTGACGCGACGAACGCCACCGCGTTCGCGCCGGACAGCCGGGCGTCAGTGCCGGGTGTGGGACGGCGCGAGGCCCGCCAGGATGGCGCGCTCCACCGGAGACGCGGTGGCGTCATCGCGAAGCGCGAACGGCTCGGAGATCGCCACCGCCGGCTGGGCGACCATTCGGGGCCGCGCTCCGCGATGGGGCCAGGTCGCTCGGTGGAGCAGGAACGGATGGCAGAGAACGACGTCGCCCGCCGAGCCCGTCGCACGGACGCGGGGGCGTCTGAAGGTGGACCGGGACAGGCGCGGGACGACCTCGCCGAAGAACACGCCGCGCTCGCCGTGGGGCGCGAGGACGCGGGGGACGTCGAGGTGCGATCCCACGATGAGCTCCGTCGGCGCGTCGGCATCCCCGACGTCGGTGAACAGGAACAGCGCCAGCAGACCGCGACCACGGCTGCGGACGTTCACCCACCACGCCCCCTCCACGTCGTAGCTGCCGTCGATGTGCCACCCCGCGTCGCCCGGGTTGCGACGGCTGGGGAACCGCACCGGCACCGTCCCGCCGACGCCCTCGTGCCGGATCCACTGCCCCGCCCCGAGCAGCGCGTCGTACGCCTCGAGCAGGGCCGGCGACGTTCCCGCCGCGGCGAACGCGGGTCCCTCGGGACAGGGCAACCGGACGACCGGCGCGGTCCACGTCGCGCGGTCACGAGGATCGACGGCGCGGAGGCGGAGCTCAGCCTCGATGGCGTCGACGCAGCGACGCACCACGTCGGCCGCCACCGCCCGCCGCACGACGAGATAACCCTCGGCGACGAAGCGGTCGAGGGCGTCGGCCATCGTGCGCTACTCGGCCGGCGCGGCGGCCGGTGGCGACGCCGCGCGCGCCTCGTAGGCGGCGGCGAACCGCGGCGAGCGCTGGCGCAGGCGGTCGTGGCTGATGCGACCGCCGCGCATCAGGTAGTCGTACGCGAACCGCAGTGGATCGAGCGGCATCTTGTCGCGGAATCGCTCGTACCAGGCGTAGCTCCGCTGCGCGACCTCCAGGAACTTCTCCACCCCCGGCCGACGCGCCTCCTCGAACGCCCGGAGCGCCGTCGGCACGTCGGGGCCGTGCGTCTCGAAGGCCCGGAAGAGGGCGATGGCGTCCTCGAGCGCGTTGCGGGTGCCCGAGCCGATCGAGAAGTGGACGGTCCGCAGCGCGTCACCGATCAGGACCACGTTGCCCTGGCTCCACCGGCGGTTCGTCACCACCTTGAAGGTCGTCCACAGCGAGCGATTGGTGAGGAGCGAATGTTCACCCAGGTCGGGGGCGAATACCGCCTCGCAGTAGCGCCGGCTCGCGTCCTCGGACATGCGCGCGAGCCCGGCCCGCGTCCACGTCGCGGCGTCGCACTCGACGATGAACGTGCTGCGCTGCGCCGCGTAGGGATAGTGGTGGGCGACGAACACGCCGTCGGCGTTCTCGCGGAAGGTGAGCGTCAGCGCCTCGAAGCGCTGCGTCGTGCCGTACCACACGTACCGATTCGACAGGGTGTCCACCGAGGGGCCGAATCGGCCGCGATCCCCGTCCCGCACGAGGCTGTTCACCCCGTCCGCCCCCACGACCAGGTCGGAGTCCGCGAGGGCCGCCGGATCGGCGAGCCGCCGCTCGAACGCGAGCGTCACCCCACGGCGCCGGCAGTGGGCCTGCAATACCTGCAGCAGCTCCAGACGGCCGATCCCCGAGAAGCCGATGCCGTCGATCCGGACCCGCTCGTCACGGTGCACGATCACCTGGTCGTCCCAGGTCTGGAGGCGACGCGCGAGGTCGGCGTAGACGTCGGCGTCGGCGGCCTCGAGGAACGACAGGGCGCGGTCGGAGAACACGACGCCGAAGCCGAAGGTCGCCCCGGCGGCGTTCTGCTCGACGACCTGGATGTCGTGCGCCGGGTCGAGACGCTTCATCAGCAGGGCGAAGTACAGCCCGGCGGGGCCACCTCCGACGATCGCGATCCTCACGTCGTCATGCCGCGGCGAGCTTCTCCGCTTTGTCGAGCCACGACCACATCTCCAGCGCGCGATACATCGACGCCGCCGTGGCGAGGTGTGCGCGGGCGTCCTGCCGCGTGCCGCGGCGGCCTGCGAGCTCGGCGAGCCCGAGGTGGCAGTGAGCGACGAGGGGGCGCATGCCCCGCTCGTCGGCGAGGGCCATCGCGCGCAGGTAGTGCTCCTCGACGAACGGCGCATCCAGCGGTCGACGGCGCAGACCGGCTTCCGCGAGCAGGCGGTGAGCCCAGGCCTCGGAGCCGGCCTCTCCGCGGACGCGGGAGAACTGGAGACCGTGGGAGGCCGCCTCGGCGCCGCGCTCGATCTGGCCAGCCCTCAGGCAGGCCTCGGCGTGAAACAAAAGCGGGAACGGGTGCTGGGGGGACCGTGCGAACGCGGACGCCTCGACGCTCTGCTCGAGCAAGGTGAGCGCCTCGGCCGGCCGGCCCGCCAGTGTGCGCGCGTGGCCGAGTGCGGCGAGGAACATGACTCGCAAGGCGAGGAGCTCGCCGCTCTCCTGGATCGCGAGTCCCGGCTCGAGCACGCCGGTCGCACGCTCCGGCTCCCCCTGGGCCAGGTACAGGAAGCCCAGCGCGAAGCGTGCCATGGCGCGACTGTACATCTGGTTCGCAGAGTCGGCGATGCCGATCGCCTCTTCTCCGTACCTGGTTCCCTCGCGAAACTCGCCCAGCTCGGAGAGCGACCAGACGAGGAAGGCGCGACAGAACACCGACGGAAGACCGGCCAGCCCGAAGAGCGCCCGGTTCAGCTCGTCGGGGAGCACGGCGACGGCGCCCGCGAGACAGTCCACCGCCCGCCGATAGTCGCCTTGCGCGTGATAGGCCTGGCCGAGACGAAAACTGGCCGTGATCCTCAGCGAGAAATCGCGGCGCTCGTCGGCCACGGCCAGCGCGTGCCGGCCCAGCTCGACCGCGCGGGCTGGATCCCCTTCTCTCCAGAAGTAGTTGCTCATGTAGACCGACGCCCAGGCGAGACGCCCCTCGTCCCCCGCAGCCTCGGCGAGCCGTGTCGCCTCCTCGAGGCAGGACCGGATGCGAGCGTGCTCGCCGACGGCGAAGAGGCCATTGCGCAGGGCAAAGCGGAGGTCGATGGCGTGGGCGGTGGTCTCGCCGGTCGCCGGGAGACGGGCGAGCGCCTCGAGCGCCCCCTCGTAGTAGCGCACCGCCGCCCGGTGCGCCGAGCGGCCCACGGCCTTCTCGGCGGCCTGTCGAAGATAGCGGGCGGCCTTGTCCCAGACCTCGCCACGCACGGCGTGATGGGCGATCCGCTCGACCTGCTCGACCAGCCGGCCGGCGTGGAGACGCTCGATGATCTCGACGATCCGGCCATGGAGCGTCCGCCGCCGATCCTGGAGCAGGCTGCCATAGGTCACGTCGTGGGTGAGCGCGTGCTTGAAGGTGTATTCCCGGTCTTGGAAGGTCCCGGTCTCGTTCAGGAAGTCGGCGGCCTGCAGACGCCCGACAGCCGCGCTCAGCTCGTCCTCCGCGAGTTCGGTCACCGCCTGGAGCAGCACGAACGGGACATCGGTCCCGACCACGGACGCCGTCTGGAGGATGTCCTTGTCGCCTGGGGACAGCCGGTCGATGCGGGCGGCCAGCACGGCCAGCACCGTGGGCGGAACCTTGATGGCCGGCAGCGGCCGCGCCATCCGATACGCGCCGCGTTCACCGAGCAGCGTCCCGGCTTCCACCAGAGCCCGAACACTCTCCTCCAGGAAGAACGGGTTGCCGCCGGTTCGCGCGATCAGCACGCGCCTGAGCGGATCGAGGCTCGCGTCCGGGCCGAGCAGGGTCCCGAGGAGCGCCTCGGCACTCTCCGGCGGCAACGCGTCGAGGCGGAACCGCATGTAGAACGTGGGCCGTCCCCAGGCGTACGCATACTCCGGTCGATGGTCGACGATCAGCAGTAGCCGAGCGGCGGGGAGCCTCTCGACGAGCGTATCGAGCAAGGCCTGCGACTCCGAGTCGATCCAGTGGAGGTCTTCCAGGACGATCAGCAACGGCTGAACCCGGCTCTCGAGCGCCAGCAGCTCGATCACGCCGTCCACGGTTCGCCGGCGGCGCTGGCTCGGGTCGAGCTCCCGCCACGTGGGGTCATCGATCGGCACGTCGAGCAGGGACAAGAACACAGGCAGGTCCCCCTTCAGCCGGAGGTCCAACGCCGCCAGCTTGCCCAGGATCCTCTCGCGCGCGGCTGACGGCCCGTCACGATCGTCGATCGCGAAGTAGCGCTTGAGGAGATCGATGATCGGCAGATACGGGGTCGCTGCGCCGTACGAGACCGCCCCGGCTTGGAGCACGAGCCAGCCGTGGACGCGAGGCCCGTGGGTGACTTCCCAGATCAAGCGAGACTTGCCCACGCCGGGCTCGCCGACGATGGCGACCACGCGCCCGTGCCCGTCGGCGACGCGATCCAGCGCGTGGCCGAGCTGTTCCAGCTCGCGCTCACGCCCCACGAAACGGGTCAGCGCCCGGGGTGCGCCGGCGTCGAACCGTGAGCCCCGCGGCCCGGCCCCGGACAGCTCGTAGACCTCGATCGGCGCATCGAGCCCCTTCACCGGCACCGGCCCCCGCGGCTCGACCGTCACGTATCCCTCGGCGAGGCGGAGGGTGCTGGCCGTCAACAACACCGTGCCCGGGGTCGCGAGCTGCTCCATGCGCGCGGCCATGTGCGTCGTCTGGCCCACCGCGGTGTAGTCCATGTAGAGGTCGCTCCGGATGACCCGCACGACGACCTCGCCGGAGTTCAGGCCCTGGCGGATCTTGACGACGACCCCGTGTGAGCGACGTGCGTCCTCGGCGTAGGCCCTCACGCTCTCTTGCATCCGGAGCGCGGCGTAGCACGCTCGCACCGCATGATCCTCGTGCGCGATGGGCGCGCCGAAGAGGGCCATGATCCCGTCGCCCATGACCTGGTTGACGGTGCCCTCGTAGCGGTGGACCGCCTCCATCATCCGCTCGATCACGGGATCGAGGAGCGTCCGGGCTTCCTCGGGATCGCGATCACCGAGCAGCTCCAGCGAGCCCTTGAGGTCGGCGAAGAGCACCGTGACCTGCTTGCGCTCGCCCTCGACGACGCCCTTCGACGTGAGGATCTTCTCAGCGAGATGCTTGGGCGTGTAGGCCCCGGGCGAGGCGAAGCGGTCGGCCAGGCGGGCCGGCTGGCCGCACTGGGGACAGAAGTTGGCGCTGGCCGAGAGGGGTGCGCCGCACCTCAGGCAATTCCCGGGGAGCGGCGCCCCGCAGCTCTCGCAGAACCTGGCCATGGCGCCAACGGGGTGACGGCAACGCGGACAATTCATCGTGAATCCCGTCCCAGCTCCGCCGAGTGCCCTCAGTCTAACGCCCGGGGCGGCGGCGCCTAGCGTGACGGGGCTGCCAGCCTCACGGTGATAGTGAATGTCGCCAGCGCGGGCGGCCGGATGCAGAGAAAGCCCGCGTCGTCCATCCACCAGCCCGCGGTCAGACTGTCGGAGCCGGTTCCGGGCAACTCGCCGACACCCTCGACGGCCACGGCAGCCGGGCGCGCGACGCGCAGACGGACGACGTACCGGCGGTTCGCTGGCAGCACCGACGGGTCGCCCGTCGACGGCCCGACCCGAATGGTCACGCGGTCCGCGCGGGCCTCGCACGTGATCGGGGTCAGCGCGTAGCGGCTGCGGCGGTAGGCGTTCGAGCGTCCGTCGTCTTCGTACAGCTCGAGGCGCGACGCGCCCTCCGGGTAGATCTGCAGCGTCAGCTCGTCGAGCGGGCGTTCGCCCGTGTGCTGCACGACGGGGCCCAGCGGCAGAATCGCGCCGCCGCGGACGAACAGCGGCAGCCGGTCGACCGGCGCGGCGACCGTCACGCCCCCCGGCCCCTCGTGGGGCTCGCTCGTCCAGAAGTCGAACCAGCGGCCGCGCGGCAGATAGACCGGCCACGCCGTGGCGCCCTCGCGCGTGACCGGCGCTACCAGGAGGTCGTCGCCCCACAGGTACTCGTGATCGAGCGTCCACGTCCGCGGGTCGTCGGCGTAGTTCAGGACGAGCGGACGCATCAGCGGCAGGCCCAGCGTGTGCGCCTGCCAGGCCAGCGTGTAGGTGTACGGCAGCAGGCGGTAGCGCAGCTCGGCGTAGCGCCGGCAGATCGCCTCCACCTCGGGGCCGTGCGCCCACGGCACGTGCTCGCGCCACACCCAGCCGTGCGACCGGAAGACCGGGGTGAAGGCGCCGAACTGGAACCAGCGCGCGTAGAGCTCGCCGGTCTCCGGCACCACGTGGAAGAAGCCGCCGACGTCGGTGCCCCAGTAGGGGACGCCGGACAGGCCGGTGTTGAGGCCGAGCGGGACCTGCGCCTCCAGGGTCGGGAAGTCGTTGTTGACGTCGCCCGTCCACGTCGCGGCGCCGAACTGCTGCATGCCGGCCGTCCCCGAGCGGCACAGCAGGAACACGCGCTGATCCGGCCGCGACGCCGCCTCGCCCTCGGCGAAGGCCTGGTGGCGGAGACGGTCGTAGAGATTGTGCAGCGCCGTGCCGTCGCCGCCGGCGAGCGTGGCCGAGGCCGGTGGGCCCTCGCCCCCATCGAGCCACCACCCCCCTACTCCGCATCCCACCAGCTCGCCGTGCGCCGCCCACCACCAGGCCCGCGCGGCCGGGTTCGAGAAGTCGAGGTGGCGCTGGCCCTGCCGGTAGTTCGCGATGCCCCCCGTGGACCGCTCGTACCCGGTCGTCAGCAGATAGCCCTTGGCCTCGGCCTCGGCGAACAGCGGGGAGGCCTCGTGGAGGACGGGGTACTCGTGGGTGATGACCTCGAAGTGCTGGGCGCGCACCTCGGCGAGGAGCGCCGCCGGCTGCGGCCACAGCTCCGGCTGGAATTGCAGGTGGCCCACGCCGCGGTTCCAGCCGAACGCCTCGCCGTAGCTCGACAGATAGACGATCGCGTCGCACGGGATCCGCTTCTCGCGGATCGTCCGGGGCAGCCGCCGCAGCTCGTCGGTGCTCTCGAAGTGTCGCGTGGACTGGAAGAACCCCAGCGCCCACCGCGGCGGCAGCGGCGCCCGGCCGAGCAGCTCGCCCACCTCGCCGAGCAGCTCGCGCAGGTCGCGCCCGATGAGGAAGTACCACGCGAGCGGTCCCCGCTCGGCCGTGTAGACGATCCGCACGCCGTCGTCCGAGCGGCCCACCGCGATCGACGCGTCGACGGGGGAGTCGAAGAACAGCGCGTAGCCGCGATTCGAGACGAGCAGCGGCACCCCGAGGTCCGAGCCGGGTCCGTGCCCGAGCTGCGTGTTCCAGAGCTGGCGCGCCGTCCCCAGCCGATCGAGACGTCCCCCGCCCTGCCCCAGGCCGTAGAAGTGCTGCTCCCCCACGAACGCGAACGACGCGCGCACGCGCCCCGTCGTCGGCTCGACCACCACGCCCCCGCCGGCGGGCTCGCGCAGGAGCGGCGCGCCGTCGGCGTCGGCGAACGCGAGTCGCAGTGGCCCGGTCTCGACCTCGAGGCGCAGGGCGCTCGTGACGAGGCGGACCGGCTCACCCTCGACGACCTCGAACGGCGCCGGCGCCCAGTCGCGCGCGCCGACCAGCGACGGCGTCGACGAACGATCGCTCCCATACGCCACGCGGACGATGCCCGGCCGACAGACATGGATCCGCGCGGCACCAATGTTCACCTCGGCCCCGCGACGCTCGAATGGCATCTCGCGATCTCCTCGGGTCAGATGACGGGCGGACGACGCCGGGCCGTGCGGGCGTCCCCCGGGCGGGCCCCGCGCGTCACGACGTGGTCAGGTGGGTGCGTACCAGTCGTCGCTCGCCGAACCGGAACAGGAACACCAGGGCCAGCATGACGAGCGCGATCACGCTGACCTGGCCGGCCTTGCCCTCCGTCCACAGGCGCATCACGACCACCGCCAGCACCTCGTTGCCGACGCTGTAGAGCAGGATCGACGCCGACAGCTCGCGCAGGATGATGAAGAAGATCAGGATCCAGCCCACCGCGAAGGCCGGCCACGCCAGCGCGAGCAGGATACGCCGGAACGTCGTCCCCCAGGCGGCCCCGTGCACGCGCGAGCACTCTTCGAGGTCGTGGGCGAGCTGGGCGAAGGCGCCGGACATCGTGCGCACGGCCAGCGGCGTCCCCAGCGAGACGTAGGCCACCAGCAGCGCCCACAGCGTGCCGTAGAGCTGGATCGGGCCGGGCAACAGCGCGTAGGCCCACAGGAACCCGATGCCGAGCACCATGCCCGGCATCATCCACGGCAGCCACGCCAGCACCTCGACGATCGGGCGGACGCCGACGCGCGTGCGGACGAGGACGTAGGCGACGACCGCGCCCAGCAGCATGGTGGCCGTCGCGCCGAGCAGGCCGAGCAGCAGCGTGTTGCCCAGCGCCCGCCAGATCAGGCGGTTGTTCCAGACCGCGGTGTAGTGGTCGACGGTGAGCATGCTCATGCGGTAGAAGCCGAAGAACTTGAAGAACGAACCGATCACGAGCTGGCTCACCGGCAGCACGACCGTCACCACGAAGAAGAGGACGCAGAAGCCGAAGGTGACCCACCGCCAGCGCCCCAGCCGCGTCACGCGCGGCGTGTACCCCTTGCCGGTCACCGTGAAGAAGCTCCGTCCGCCGAGGAGCCGCCACTGCCAGGCCACGAGCCCGAACATGAGGACCATGATGCCGAGCGCCAGCGCCGTCGCCTGCGGGTAGTCGGGCGTGTTGGTGTGGTGGATCAGGTGATAGATCTCGGTCGTGATCACCTCGATGCCCGCCGGCGTGCCGAAGATCAGGGCGGACTCGAAGCTCTCCACGCCCCGGATGAACGACAGCAGGAACGCGCTCGTCGTCACCGGCAGCATGAGCCCCAGCGTCACCCGCCGAAAGGTGGTCCACGACGAGGCACCCGACATGCGGCTCGACTCCTCCAGCGCGGGGTCCATCGACTTGAAGGCGCCAACCATCAGGAGGAACAGGAACGGCGTGGAGTACTGCATCATGTGCCAGACCACGCCGCCGTAGGAGTAGACGTTGACGAGCGGCTCCCGGCTGCCAGTCATCTCCGTCCAGGCGAGGTTGATGAGCCCACCTTTGGGGGTGGCCAGCATGCCCCACGCCATCGCGGTGAGGATCGGCGGGATGTAGAAGGGCAGCGTGATCAGCACCTCGAGGGTGTCGCGGTGCGGCGTGTCGGTGCGGGCGACGATCCAGGCCAGGAACAGCGCGAGCACCATCGCCAGGGCCGTCTTGACCAGCGAGAGCCCGACCGTGTTGAGCAGCACCACGGCGTTCGATCCGGAGAGCATCGCGCGGTAGCCGTCGAGGTTGAAGGTGCCGGCCTCGCCCGGCGGCGTCGTGTGCAGGCTGCCGTACACGAGCATCGCGAGCGGGTACGCGGTGAGGAAGAGGAGCAGCGCCAGCAATCCCGCCAGCGCCAGCCGGCCCGTCATGGGCCGTATGGTACTCTCCCGGCAGGTCTCTGCGGGAGGGAGCGACCCATGACGACCGCTGAGTACGCCCGCCTCGAGGAACGCATTCTTGCCCGTGACCAGGTCGGCGCCGCCGGCATTCTCTACGGGTTGCTCAAGCAAGGACGCCCGCTGACCGAGATCACCGCGGAGACGGTGCGCATCCACGCGCCGTACACGCACGTCCCCTACCACCAGCGGCTCGACGACGGGGTCGTGAAGTTCGTGAACAACGACCACTGCCTGCTCAGCGAGCGGGTCGGGCTGCCGCTGTCCTCGATGGTGCGACCCGAGCTGGCGGCGTTGCCGATGGCGCAGACCGTCTGGTACATGCCGACCGGGCTCGACCCGTGGAACCAGCTCATCGGCAAGGCGCCCGGCCACTACACGCGCCTCTACGACATCACGGTGAACCAGACCCCGCCGATGCCGCAGGCGCACTGGCCCGACCAGGCTCCCGAGCACGTCGAGGGCTCGCTGCCCGAGAAGCTGAATCACTGGCTCACCCTGGTGCAGCGCGGCGAGGTCCTCGCGTCGTACCGGGTGTTCCTCGGGCTCATGGAGGACGCGCCCAACCGCCGGGCCGCGCTGGCCCATCTGGCCTTCGCAGGCCTGATCGACGTCCAGGACCGGATGTGGCACAACCGCTCCTACACGACCGGCCACAAGGCCTACCGGGCCCGGGCGACGATCGAGCTGGGCGAGGCCCTCGGCTGGGACGCCGCGCACCACGTCCTCTACGCGGGCGTGCCGGACATCGCGGTGGGACCGCGCTGGTACTCGACGTACGAGATGGGCTGCAACGTCGTCCAGAACCTCCTCGACGGCCGCGACCGCGACCTGCTCGCGCAGAAGGAGCCGCTGACCGGGCCCGAGGAGGCGATGCTGGTCCAGGCGATCCTCCACCACCCCGAGCCGTCGGCGATCCACGCCGTCGTCGCGCTGCTCAAGGCGGGGCGGAGCCCGCGACGGATCCTCGACGCCATCCAGGTGGCCGCGGCGCAGGTGATCCTCGACACCGGCGAGCCCAACAACTTCTCGATGGCGCAGCACGGCTACGAGTACTGCAACACGGTCGGGTGGTTCTTCGACACGTTCGACCACCCGCACCGGCTGAAGCTCCTGTTCGTGGCGGCGTCGTTCATCAACCACGGCAGCGACCACCAGGCGAACACGCCGGGCAACGGGCGCCGCGCCATCACCACGCCGCCCGGCGCCGACGCGCTGTCGCCCGCCGCCCTCCTGGCACGGCTCGACGGCGCGCACCGCGCCCTGCGGGCCGACGAGGCGGTCGACCTGACCGCAGCCTACCTGAAAGCCGGCTTCGACCGCGCGCCGCTGCTGCAGACGCTGGCCGACGGCGCCGTCATCCTCGGCAACGATCCGCACAACCAGGAGCTGGGCCTGTGCCTGCTCGAGGACTACCGGCGTAGCCAGGCCCACGACCGCGAGCGGCTGCTGCTCGCCTGCGCCAAGCACACCGCTGGGCACCGCAAGTACGGCGACCCGCTCGAGTGCTACCGTCGCTTCGCCGAGGCCTTCGACCTCACGGAGAGCTAGATGCCCCACGACCTGCTCATCAAGAACGGCACGCTGGTCGACGGCTCCGGGCTGCCCCGCCACCGCGCCGACGTCGCGGTGCGGCACGGCCGCGTCGTGTCGATCGGCCGCATCCGCGAGGGCGCGCGCGAGGTCATCGACGCCGACGGCATGGTCGTCGCCCCGGGCTTCGTCGACGGCCACACGCACATGGACGCGCAGGTCTTCTGGGATCCGCTCGGCACCTGCTCGGCCTACCACGGCGTGACCAGCGTGGTGATGGGCAACTGCGGCTTCACGCTCGCCCCCTGCGCCGAGGCGGACAAGCACCTGGTCGTCCGGAATCTCGAAAGAGCCGAGGACATCTCGGGCGAGGCGATGGCCGCCGGCATCACGTGGGACTGGACGACGTTCCCGGAGTTCCTCGACGCGGTCGAGCGTCTGCCCAAGGGCATCAACTACGCCGGCTACCTCGGCCACAGCGCGCTCCGCACCTACGTGATGGGCGAGCGCGCCTTCGAGCGGGCGGCGACCGAGGACGACCTGCGCGCGATGGAGCGCGAGCTGCGCGACGCCATCCGCGCCGGCGCCATGGGCTTCACGACCTCGCGCTCGCCGATCCACGAGACCCCCGACGCCCGCCCCGTGGCCAGCCGGCTCGCGACCTGGGACGAGGTACGGCGTCTCGTCGGCGTCATGGGCGAGATGAACGCCGGGATCTTCGAGCTGGCCGGCGAGGCCGCCGGCCGCGACCTCGCCGATCCCGGCTTCCGCGACTACCACGTGCGCTTGCGCGACCTGGCCGTCGAGACCGGGCGGCCGGTCACGTACGGCATCTTCAGCCGTCTCGAGGCGCCGGAGGTCTGGCGGCATTATCTGAAGCTCCTCGACGAGACCGCCGCGGCCGGCGGCCGGATGTTCGCCCAGGTCCACAGCCGCGGGCTCAACGTGCTGCTGTCGTTCAAGACCCAGCTGCCCTTCGACAACCTGCCGGCCTGGAAGCCGCTCCGCGCGCTGCCGCTCGCCGAGCAGCGCGAGTGGCTGCGCGACCCGACCACGCGCCGGCGGCTGATCGAGGGGGCCCACGAGCAGCCCGACCGCCGCGCGCTCGGCACGGAGGCCCGGCCGTTCCCGTACGAGTGGATCTTCGTCTACGACACGGTCGAGGGCCCGCACCGCACCGTCGCCGAGATCGCGCGCGAGCGCGGCGTCGACCCGGCCGAGGCGATGATCGACCTGGCGCTGGAGAAGGACCTCGACCGCTTCTTCGTGCACCCCGTCGCCAACGAGCAGCAGGACACGGTGCTCGAGATGATGCGGCACCCGCGCACCGTCGTGACGTTCTCGGACTCGGGCGCGCACGTCTCGCAGATCATCGACTCCTCGCTGCAGACGCACCTGCTGAGCCACTGGGTCCGCGAGCGGCAGGCGTTCACGCTGGAGCAGGCGGTCCGCATGCTGACCCTGGTGCCGGCAAGCTACTGGGGCTTCACCGACCGTGGGCTCGTCCGCGAGGGCTACGCGGCGGACCTGCTCGTGTTCGACCCCGAGACCATCGCGCCCGAGATGCCCGAGGTGGTCAACGACCTGCCCGCCGGCGCCCGGCGGCTCGTCCAGCGAGCGCGCGGCATCGCCGCGACGATCGTGGGCGGCGAGATCGTGCTGCGCGACGGCAAGCCCACCGGCGCTCTGCCCGGCCGGCTGCTCCGCGGACCGTACGCGCGGAGAGCGGGTATGTGAACGGGATTACCCGAAGTTCCGTGGCACGCGCCTTGCGCTGATCCTCGGCAGAGGTAAGTCCAGCGCAAGGAGCGCCACTATGAGTACGATCCTGCTCGTCATCCTGATCCTGCTTCTCCTCGGCGCGCTGCCGATGTGGCCGTACAGCTCGAGCTGGGGCTACTTCCCGAGCGGCGGTCTCGGCCTGATCCTGATCATCGTCATCATCCTCGCCGTGACGGGACGCTTGTGAGTGTTGGGGGGCCCCGAGCGGGCCCCCCAAGCCCCCCGATCGCTCGGAGGGCCCCGGCAAAGCCGGGTCCCTCCTCGACAACCCGTTCAGTCGGGAGGGCAGTCGTCATCGACGCCGGTTGACTCGGCTCGGGCGGCGCCGCATGATGCGCGCGCCATGAAACTCTCCGTCGAATTCCCGAGCGTCTCGTATCGCGAAGGTCCCGACGCCGTCCGCCGCTTCGCGCGGACGGTGGAGCAGATCGGCTACGACCACATCGACGTCTTCGATCACGTCGTCATGGGCCATCCGATGGCCGGACGGCCGCCCGGCCCCTACAACCCGGCGATGCCCATCCTCGAGGCGCTGATGCTCCTCTCCCACGTCGCCGCCGTCACCACGCGCGTGACGCTGGGGACCGAGGTGCTCGTGCTCCCGCAGCGCCAGCCGGCGCTCGTGGCCAAGCAGATCAGCACGCTCGACACGCTGTCGGGCGGCCGCGTGCGGCTCGGCATCGGCGTGGGCTGGCAGGAATCGGAGTACGAGGCCCTCGGTGAGGACTTCCACACCCGCGGCGCACGGATGGACGAGGCGATTACGCTGCTGCGTACCTACTGGACCGAGGCGCAGGTCACCGCCGAGGGCAAGCACTACCCGACGACGCTGATGGCGATGGAGCCCAAGCCGCCCCAGGGACGGCGCCTGCCGATCTGGATCGGCGGCAACTCCGAGGCCGCGCTGCGTCGGACCGGCCGACTCGGCGACGGCTGGCTGGCGAGCCGGGTGACCGACGCCGACGACGCCAGGACTGCGATCGACGCCATCCATCGCCACGCCGCCGAGGCCGGCCGCGATCCGGCGACGATCGGACTGCAGAGCATGGTGGCGCCGCCCCCGCGGGACGCCGAGGGCAAGCGGTTCTACGCCGAGCCCGACCGCGTCGTGGCCCGGGTGGCGGCCTTGAAGGCGATGGGGTTCTCGTGGGTGGCCCTCAACGCGACCGCGATCTTCCAGGCCGGCGCCCGCTCCGTCGACGCCATGCTCGAGGCGCTCGGGGCCCTGCACGAGCGCCTGCGCGCGGAGGTCGGCTGAGCTAGCGTCGGTCGCGCACCGGTCGCCGCTCCTCGCGGCCGGCCCGGTAGCCGGCCTCGCGGGCCTCCGTCTCGCTGGCGAAGCACCGCTCGGGCGCGGCCCGGTCGTACTGGGGACTGCCGGGCGGGTAGAAGACCATGGCTCCCTGCCGGGTGGCGTGTCCCTTGACAGGATGCTCATCCGGACAATGCGCGGCGTCGCGCGGCGGCACGCCCGGCGACGGGCTGCCGATCGCCGGCACGCCGACGAGCGCGATCGTCACGACCCACCCCACCACACGTCGCATCGGCGGCCTCCCCGGCCCATGAAGGGCCGTGACCCGAGATCATACGCGTCGCCGAGACCCCGCGGCGCGCTGGACGCCGCGCCGCCATCGGCGGTACGATCAGCCCGTCCCGAGGTGGCGACATGAGAGCTCCGTGGAGAGTGGGATCCGTCCTCGCCGTGGCCGTCGTCGCTCTCGTGAGCCTCGCGGCCTCGACCCCCAGCGCAGCCCCGACCGGTCAGATGACGTGGGCCGTCCACTTCACGCTGGCACCCCGCTGGCTCGACCCCGGCGAGAACGAGGGCTCGATCACCCCGTTCCTCACCTTCTACGCCGTCCACGACGCGATGCTGAAGCCGATGCCGGGCGGTCCCACGACACCCTCGCTGGCCGAGTCGTGGAAGGCCTCGGCCGACGGGCTCACCTACGACTTCGTCCTGCGGGCCAACGCGAAGTTCCACAATGGCGAGCCGGTCACCGCGGAGGACGTGAAGTTCTCCTTCGAGCGGTACAAGGGCGCTTCCTCCCAGATCTTGAAGGCGAAGGTGAAGGAGATCCGCGTCGTCGACCCCCGGCGTGTGCAGTTCCGGCTGACCGAGCCGTGGGCGGACTTCATCACCTTCTACGGGACGACGGCGACGAGCGCCGGCTGGGTGGTGCCCAAGAAGTACGTGGAGAGCGTCGGCGACGAGGGCTTCAAGAAGGCGCCGATCGGGGCCGGGCCCTACAAGGTCGTCAACGTCAACCCGGGCATCGAGATGACGCTCGAGGCCTTCGACGGCTACTGGCGCAAGACGCCGGCCGTCAAGCGGCTCGTCTTCCGCAGCCTGCCCGACGAGACGACCCGGGCTGCCGCACTCAAGCGGGGCGACGTCGACATCGCGTACTTCCTCAACGGCCCCATCGCCGAGGACGTTCGCAAGACGCCGAGCCTCAAGCTGATGGCCGTCCGTAGCAACACCATCTTCATGCTCGACTTCCGCGATCAGTGGGACGCGGGCTCGCCCTGGCGCGATCCCCGCGTGCGGCTGGCGGCCAGCCTCGCCATCGACCGCCAGGCGCTCAACGCGGCCGAGCAGCTCAGCTTCGGCGGCCTCACCGGCAACGTCGTGCCGCGCTCGCTGGAGTTCGCGCTGCCGATCGAGCCCGACCCCTTCGATCCGAACCGCGCCAAGCAGCTCCTGGCCGAGGCGGGGCACCCGCGCGGGTTCGACGGGGGTGAATTCACGATCGCGCCGCCCTACGAGTCGGCCGGGGAGACGATCGCCACCTACCTCGGCAACGTCGGCATCCGGATGAAGATCCGCACCATGGAGCGCGCCGCGTTCTTCTCGACGTGGCGCGACGGC
>Ga0209382_10000661_pt1 | contig 56050 bp, 45 predicted proteins | sample SoiMetdeltSBSDD5_FD_187599 | JGI IMG/M metagenome (GOLD analysis project Ga0209382, IMG submission 187599) | Bulk soil microbial communities from a Populus tree surrounding site in Tennessee, USA - Soil MetaG P. deltoides SBSDD5 (SPAdes) (version 2) | ecosystem: Environmental > Terrestrial >...
GAACGCGCGTTTGTAGGGAGTCGCGCTGAGCGATGACGGCGGCGCCGCCAGCGCGCGCGTCCCCTCGTCCACGGCGCGCGGCGCCGGCACGATCCACAACCGGTACGCTCGTCCGTCGCCGAAGAGCGCCGGCGGATCATCGCGATCGCGCCGCGGATTGCCGTTGTATCCGGGATCCGGTTCCGGTATTTCGCCGATGGCAAGCTGGCGTCCGTCGGGCGACCAGGTCAGCGTTCCACCGTGTCTCGACACGAGCACCGATGGCGAAATGGGGCGGCCCGGCGAGAGGGAGTCCCCTTCGCTCAATGGGTTGACACTCGTCACCCACGTCGATCCGACACCATCGCGAACGGAGTAATAGGCGAGCCTCGTACCGTCAGGCGACCACTCGGCAAAGCCGTCGTAACCAGCCTGCCGAGCCAGTCGCACGGCCGGCCCTCGACCCCCACCCGACGCCGGCGCCTTTCGATCGAACAGACGCATCATCCAGATGTCGAAATCGCCATCGTCACTGTTCCTGTTGGATGTGAAAGCGATGCGACGTCCGTCTGGTGATACACGCGGCTGCAGTTCGTCGTCAGGCGACTGCGTCAGCCGCAAGGGAATGCGATCCGCCTCGGGCCCAGACGGATCGACCAGGAACAGGTCCCACTGCAACTCGTCGGCAGAGCGATGCGCGAAGACGATGCGGCCGTCGGGTGTCCACGAGGGCGTGCGCTCGTCACCTTCGAGCTCGAGCACTCGCTCCGGGACACCTCCTCGAGGATCCGTGAGGTAGAGATCGAATCCCTCGCCGCGATCGGCAACAAACACAAGTCGTTTGCCGTCGAACGACCAGGCGGGCTCGCGCTCGGACTCGGGAACGCGTGTCAGCTCGCGCGCATCGCGGCCATCGGGTGTGGTCATCCAGATGCGATCGAGAATCACGACTGCCAGACGTTTGCCGTCGGGAGACCAAGCCGGGTCGCGCATGCCCGTGGAACCGGTCTGCGCATTCGACGACAGCGAAAGCACACACAAGAGAATCGCGGTGGCCAGGAGGCGGCCGGCACTGGCACGGTCGTGGGGAGGTGTGATCAGGCCGCTCTTCCTTCCGGGAATCTGTGACCCCGTCACTGGTCATTATAATGACGGGGTGCTCGCGCTGCGGTACGTCTATGTCCTCGCGCTGGCCACATGGCTAGGCGGGATGATCGTACTGGGCGCCGTCGTCGCGCCGGCGACATTCCAGGTTCTCCAGGCCACCGAGCCGGCCGACGGCCGCCTGCTCGGTGGCGCTGTTTTTGGCGCAATTCTTTCGCGTTTTCACTACGTTGCATACGGCGCCGGCGTACTGGCGCTCCTCGCGCTCACCGCGATGGCCCTGCTCGGGCCCAGGCCTGCCGCCTTTGCTGTCCGCTCGTCCATTGTTGCGTCGATGCTCATCGTCGCTCTGTATTCGGGTCTCGTCGTTCTTCGAGAAGTCGACGCAATACAGCAGGAGATGGGCAGCCTTCCGTCGAGCCTGCCAGCCGGCGACGCGCGCCGTGTGCGGTTTGACGAGCTGCATCAGCTCTCGACGCGCTTAATGATGGTGAACATCGTGGGGGCACTGGCGCTGCTCTACTGGGAAGCGAGGGAGAGCTAGCGTGAAGCACACGATCACCCTCATCCCCGGCGACGGCATCGGGCCGGAGGTGACGAACGCGGTTGTCAAAGTCCTCGAAACAGCAGGTCTCCAGGTTCAGTGGGAGCCTCACGCCGCCGGGGTCCTGGCAGTCGAGCAGCACGGCGATCCATTGCCGCCTGCGCTGATTGATTCGATCAGGCGCACGAAAGTCGCACTGAAAGGTCCGGTCACGACACCGGTTGGCGGTGGGTTCACCAGCGTGAACGTCGGACTGCGGAAGGCGCTGGGCTTATACGCGAACCTTCGCCCGGTGTGGAACATTCCCTCCGTTCCGTCACGCTACAGCGGCGTCGATCTGGTCATCGTCCGCGAGAACACCGAGGATCTCTATTCAGGCCTCGAGCACGAAGTCGTGCCCGGTGTGGTCGAGAGTCTGAAAATCATCACAGAGGAGGCGTCGGAACGAATCGCGACGTTTGCGTTCGAATACGCACGGAAGCATGGCCGGAAGCGGGTGACCGCGATCCACAAGGCCAACATCATGAAGATGGGCGACGGTCTCTTTCTCAAAAGCGTGCAGAAGATCTCCGCCCGCTACCCCGACATCGTTTGCGACGAGCGCATTGTCGATGCGGTGTGCATGCACCTGGTGATAAATCCGACCCAGTTCGATGTGCTGCTCCTGCCAAACCTCTACGGCGACATCGTGTCCGATTTGTGTGCAGGCCTCGTCGGAGGTCTCGGCGTGGTGCCCGCCGCCAACCTGGGCACCGAGATCGGCGTGTTCGAAGCCGTCCACGGCAGCGCTCCTGATATTGCAGGAAAAAACCTTGCAAACCCCACGGCCCTGCTCCTCTCGGCGCTGCTGATGCTGCGACACATCGGCGAAGGGGCGATGGCGGACCGGATCATGGCGGCCCTCGGCAACGTGCTGTCAGAGCGAAAAATCCGCACCCGCGATCTCGGCGGGACGGCAGGTACGCGGGAGTTTGCGGACGCCATTTGCCAACAACTGGGTCGTTAATAAGATGTCCGCGGGCTGCCGGTTGCCGCAAAACTGGGCAGCGGGGTCTGGTATAGTGCTCGCAGCCGATGCTCGACGAGATCACACGGGCTGTGCTTTCGAGGGAAGAGGTCGCACGATATCTGCAAGGCGGCCACGGCGAGAGCGGACGAGCCGCACGCGAGCGGATCGAAGGCTACCTCGACGAACTCAAGACGACGCAGCGCTATTCCATATACCGCGCGCTCAAGCACCCGTTGTATCCGATCCTGCGCAAGGTGGAGCGCATCGGCGAGCAGTACGAGGCCGTCAAGGCCGCGACGCGTGGCGGCCGCGTCGTCTACGCGTCGAACCACCGCAGTCACACCGACTATCTCGTCGAACCGCTCGTGCTCGACGACAACGGCATCAGGCCCCCGATCATCGCAGCCGGGATCAATCTGTTTGGTGGTCCACTCGGCCTGATCCATCGCCACGTCACTGGGGCGATCCCGATCCGGCGCAATACGAAGGATCCGATCTACCTGATCACGCTGAAGGCGTACGTCGCCGAGTTGCTGCGGTCGCACGACTTCTTCTTCTACCCCGAGGGCGGCCGCAGCTACAGCGGTGAGCTCAAGATTCCGAAGACCGGGCTCATGCACGCGGCGCTTCATGCCGAGCATCCGCGCCTGGTCGTCGTGCCGACGGCAGTGTCCTACGATCTCGTCCTCGAGGATCACGTCCTCGCCCGGCAACGAATCAAGCGGTCGCAGCGTCCGTTCAGCCACGAATTGGCGGAGATGGTGCGTTACGCTGTGGGATATCGATCGCGTGCCTTTGTCACGTTTGGCGCACCGATCGAGGTGAATGGCGTCGACCCCGACTCGCGACGGGCGGTTCTCGATCTCACCCACGCCGTCATGCAGACGGTCGGCCGTCTCTACAAGGTTCTTCCGACAACCGTCGTCGCGTCGGCCATGCGCCCGTCGATTACGAGACGCGAGCTCGAGGATCGTGCCGATACGCTCATCGAAACGCTCGCTACTTGTGGCGCGAACCTTGGTGTCCACAGCGGCGCTGAAGCCGTCGACACCGCGCTCGAGCCGCTCGAGGCGCGGGGAATCCTCGTGGTCAACCGCGGTCGAGTACGAGTTCGCAATCGAAACGTGCTGCGCTACTACGCCCGCTCGCTCGAGCATCTGCTCAAGTCCCCCTCCCGCACCCACTAGCGCGGCGAGGCCGCGTCGAGCCGATGTTCACTCTGTTGTCGCGAAGTAGCACTCTCAAGCGCTTGGCGTCGTCGTACGGAATGGCAACGCCGCGCAGCTTTGCCAGGCGCTTCATTGCCGGTGAACAGGTCGAGGATGCGATCGCCGCCGCGCGGGCACTGCAGGCGAAAGGACTCCTGCTGACGCTCGACTACTTAGGCGAGAGTGTCACCACGCCCGATCAGGCGACTTCCGCAACGCGCGAATACATGCGCCTGATGAACGACATCGTGGCGGCTGACATCGAACGGAATGTCTCGCTGAAGCTGACGCAACTGGGGCTGGCGATCGACCGGGCGACCTGTATCGACAACATGCGACGGATTCTCGAGCCAGCACGTCAGCACGGGTTCTTCGTGCGAATCGACATGGAGAACTCGCCATATACCGAGGTGACGCTCGAGGTGTTCGAGACGTTATGGCATCTGGAGTATCGCAACATCGGCGTGGTGCTCCAGTCGTACTTGCTTCGGACGGAGCGGGACCTGCGGCGGATGAACGAGCTTGGTGCGCGCGTCCGGCTGGTGAAAGGCGCCTATCGGGAACAGGCGTCGGTCGCTCACCAGCAGAAAGCGGATGTCGATGCCGCCTATCTGCGTCAAATGCGGCTCTTACTGGATCATGGTGTCTATCCCGCGTTTGCGACGCATGATGTCGCGCTGCTCAACGAGATCAAAGCCTACGCGGCGGAGCGGGGTGTCGCCCGCGATCGATACGAGTTCCAGATGTTGTACGGCATCCGGCGCGATCTGCAGGCGTCGTTCGTGGCAGAGGGATACCGCATGCGGATATACGTGCCGTTCGGGAAGGAGTGGTTCCCGTATTTCATGCGCCGCCTGGGCGAACGCCCAGCCAATGTGCTCTTCGTGCTGCGCGCGATCCTGGGAGAGAGAAACACCTGACGACCGCAGACCGAGACACCGAGGGCACCGAGGCCCCAAAACGTGTCTCCGCGTCGGACCGTTGTCCGAATGGCCAGAGGAGAGTAGACCCCATGGCTCACGTGTTCATCTGCTACGACCGCGAAGACCGCGACTTCGCCGAGGTGACCCAGGCGAAGCTGGAGAAAGCAGGCCATGAGACATCGATGGACTTCGACATCCTGGCCGCGGGAGACGACTGGCAGACCAAGCTCGATCTCGCGATCCGAAACTCTGACGCCGTCGTCGTGATCATGACGCCCGAGGCGCGAGCCTCTGATTACGTCGCGTACGAGTGGGCCTTTGCCCTCGGTGCCGGTGTGAAGGTGATTCCGCTCGAGCTCAGGGCGACTGAGTTTCCGCCGCGCCTTGACGGCCTGCATCGTCTGGACTTCACTGAAAAGAATCGGCCGTGGGACACACTGCTGGCGGAAGTGACGCGCGCCGACGGCAGCAGTGCTTCGTCGAGCATTGCAGGTGATCCGGGCACTCCCGGCGCAATGAAACAGGCCGTACGCGCGGTCGACAGCCTTGTTGCGGGAGAGAGACAAGCCGCTATCAAAACTCTCGCTCAAACGGACCATCCAGCGGCGCTCGATGCCCTGACGCGCGCGCTCGAACATCCAATCAAAGACGTACGCATAGCGGCCGCTGGCCTGTTTCCCGACCGTACGAACCCCAGGATCCTCCCCGGACTCATCGAGGGATACCTCGACGCATTAGAGACGTGGATGAAGAGTGGGGCGCCAGGCGACCCGCCGGCGCCGAAACAGGTATTCGATGCCATCCCGACGCTCGGAGCGTCAGCCACCCCCGCGCTGTTGAATACCTTGAAGTCGCTCGGTGTGGAATCGAGGCACTTCCTGCCACGTCGAGCAATCCTGGATGCCCTCGGGAGGACCAGAAACGCCGCCGCGGTACCGGCGCTTCAAGAGGCCCTGCAGGATAAGGAAGCAGGAATACGCAGCGAAGCGGCCGAGGCTCTCGGCCAGCTCGGAGTAGCGACGGGGGCGACCGCTCTGCGGTCGGCGCTGTCAGACCCCGTGTGGCACGTCCGGGAATATGCTGCGAGGAGCCTGGGCCTTTTACGAGACGCCGGGGCCGTTTCAGCCCTCATCGAGTGCCTTCGGAACGATACTTCGTCAGTGCGGGCCACGGCGGCCAAGGCGCTCGGAGAGATTGGCGACGCCTCGTCAGTACCGGCGCTCATCGCAGCACTGCCAGACGAGAACAACAGAGTGAAAGCAGCGGTCGTTGCGGCGCTCGGACGTCTCGGTGATGCGGCGGCGATTTCACACCTGAGGCCGCTGTTGAATCCGGCCGATACTGGCAGCTTAACGGACCTTGACATGGAAGTCATGGCAGCACTTGTGCGGCTACGCGATACCGAGTCTTTCGATGCGATTGCGAATCGGCTCATCAGCTTCCGCAGCGGCAGTTACGGGGGTGACGTATACAAGGAATTGGCGCGGCACGGGGAAGAAGGCGTCAACGCGCTCCTCCGGCTCCTGAGCAGCGATTCGCAGTCTCGCTCCACGCAATCAGAAGCGGTCAAGGCGCTTGCCTCCGTCCGCACCCCGGAAGTCGTGAACACGGTGCGCGCCTGGAAGCGGAAACACGACATACAAGACTGACCGGTTCCACGTAGGCCGGGTCTTGCTCTTCAGACCCGGCGTTTCTGACGGGTCCGCCTACGTGAAGGCTCGGACAAGCTCCACCAATGCATCACGGCAGCGGCACACGTCCTCGATCAGCACGTATTCCTCTGTGCTGTGCAAGCCCGCGCCTCCCGGTCCGAAGAGCACCGTCGGGATACCAGCCGATCCGAGAATGGCGGCATCGGTCCAGAACGTCATCCCCACGCGCCTTGGACTACCGCCGACGCGCGATGCTGCCTGAATCAGTGCTTCAGGCAAGGGGCTCGATTTGTCGATTTCGTATCCTTCTCTTCCGAAGAGCGGTTGAGCATCGGCTTCGAATTCGGCGTCTTCGCGGCGCAGATCATCGAGGATGGAGGTGATCTCCGTCAGCGCCACATTCGGTGACTCTCCGGGCAGCGTGCGCCGCTCGTACTGCAACGATGCCCTCGCGGGATAGCTGCTCAACTCTTCTCCGCCATCGATGATCGACGCATGAAGCGACGCGGTGCCGAGCAGATCGTGACTGGCGCCGTAGCGGAGCCGCTTCTCCAGCCGCTCGAGACGTGCCAGGACGCGGCCCATCCGCATGATGGCGTCGCGTCCGTCGCGCGGCCTGCTCCCGTGGGCGGCGCGGCCACGGGTTTCAACGGCGATCCACTGAAACCCCTTGTGCGCCACTGCCACATCGAGCCCGGTTGGTTCCGTCACCACCGCTGCGTCCGCATGCCAGTTTTTCACCAACTCGTCCGCGCCAAGACTCGAATGCTCTTCATCGGCGACGGCGGCAATCACGAGCCTGCCGCGGTCCAGCCCGCCACTCTCAACGAGCGAACGGGCGACGCCGACCATCGCGGCTACACCACCTTTCATGTCCTGCGAGCCGCGACCGAACAACTTGCCGTCGCGGATATCCGGGCTGAAAGGCTTCGGCATGCCGGTGACGCCGACTGTGTCGGTGTGGCCGCACAACATCAGCGAACGGCCGGCCTGTCGACCTTCGAGCACACCGACGACGTTCGGCCGGCCGGGCGTGACATCAGCGATCTCGACCGCAAGTCCTAACGCGCGAAACTCGTCTGCCAATCGTCGGGCAATTTCCCCTTCACCACGCGCGCCCGGGACGAGCGTCGGGTTGACGGAGTCGATCGCAACAAGATCTCGGAGCAATGAGATGGCGGGATCAGCGACTAAGGACATGCGCGCAATAGCTTAGTTCCAGGTTGGAACACAGATAATCAGGTGGTGCACGGTACTACACCTCCCGCGCTCGTGGCAGCGCTCGCTGCCGGGGTCCGTGACGCAGGGGGGCGCGCTCTTGTCGTCGGCGGCTGGGTGCGCGACCGCCTCATGAACCCGATCTCGGATCCCGAGTCCCGGATCCCCAGTCCCGAGTCCCGAGTCCCGAGTCCCGGATCCCGAGTCCCGGACTCCAAGGACATCGACATGGAGGTCTTTGGCATCCCGGTCGAGAAGCTGCGGGAGCTGCTTGCATCATTCGGACGCGTGGAGGCGGTGGGCCAGAGCTTCCCCGTGTACAAGGTCGTCAGCGCTGACAGTGTCGCAATCGACGTGGCGCTTCCCCGACGTGAGTCGAAGCAGGGGCGCGGTCACAAGGGCTTCGAGGTGCACGGTGATCCTTCCATGTCGCTCGACGAGGCGGCGCGCCGGCGCGACTTCACCATCAATGCGATCTCGTGGGATCCGCTAACCGACGAATACGTCGACCCTGTCGGCGGTCGCGATGATCTGCACCGTCGGCTGCTTCGCGCCGTCGACCCGCTGACGTTCGCCGACGACAGCCTCCGTGCGCTGCGCGCGGTGCAGTTCGCCGCGCGCTTCGAGGTCACGCTGGAGGAGCAGACAGCGGCGCTCTGCCGACGCATTCGGCTTGACGATCTGCCGCCCGAACGGATCTGGGGTGAGCTCGAGAAGCTGGTCCTGCAAGCGGCGAGACCATCGATCGGGTTTCAGGTCGCACGCGAACTCGGGATCATCGACCAGGTCCTTCCCGAGATGGTTCCCCTCATCGGCTGCGAGCAGGAGCCGGAGTGGCATCCCGAGGGAGACGTATGGATTCACACGTTGATGGTCATTGATCGCGCACGCGCGCTGAACGGCGACCTCGACCGCGCGCCCCTCATCACCGTGATGTTGGGAGCCGTCTGTCACGACCTCGGAAAGCCGGCCACGACGGCCTACATCGACGGACGAATCCGGTCGCTCGACCACGAGCAGGCGGGCGTCGAGCCGACGATCACGCTTCTCGATCGCCTGAATGTACACACGATTGACGGCTTCGATGTACGGCGGCAGGTCGTGGGACTCGTGGCGCATCACTTGAAGCCCGGCATGCTCCATAAAGCCGCCAACGTCGGGGACGGTGCGTTCCGCCGTCTCGCACAGAAAGTTGATCTGGAATTACTCGCGCGCCTGGCTCGCGCCGACTGCCTCGGGCGCACCGGCACGTTCGACTGCTCCGCTATGGATTGGTTCCTGGCGCGCGCCCGCGCGCTCGGTGTCGAGCATCAACCGCCGGCGCCGTTGCTGCTCGGTCGTCATCTGCTGGAACTCGGCCTCACGCCTGGACCGCGAGTCGGAGAAGTTCTGAAACACGTGTACGAGAAGCAGCTCGATGGTGAGATCACCAGCATCGAGGAAGGCGTACAGGAAGCCAAGCGCATCCTCGAGATCAGTTAAACGGGGGAACTCGAGTTGCAGTGGTAATATCGTCCCGCCTCCCAGACAAAGCTGGTTTGTTTTCTTTCTTAGTGCTGTACTTGTCCGCCGTAGCTTCAGCGAAGGCGGACGCGGATTCGCGGGAGATGCAACCATGAACCCGAAGCTGCGCAGCGCCTCGCCAGCCCTGGCTTCTTTGATTGTGCTTTTGCTCCCGCTGATTTTCTTTCGCGTGGCAACCTCACAGTCCGCGCCTGCACAACCGCTCGATCCCGGGTTCCACGCCGGGGCACAGGGTCTGAATCCATCGGCACGTGCGGGACGCGAAATCTGGTTCAAAGCAACAGCGGGAAACGATCGCTTCCATACCTACGTGTTCCAACAGCGTCTGGGCGTCCTGATTGATTGGTATCGCGTCCTGCGCTCGGAGGCGCGCGGCGACCGCTTCAAGACGTGGGGCATCATCAACGATCCGGATTGCTGCACGCCAGGGTCGGCCAACTGCCCGCGAAAGCGCCTCGACGACACCTACGGGTTCGACTACTGTCCCGGCGACGACGAGCTGCTCTCGTTCGTCGGTAAACCCGGGTATCGCGATCCCGCGTGCGACTTCCAGGACGCGCCCGTGAGCAGCAGCGACCCGCACGGGCCGAAAGACCAACGTCAGAGCCCTTGCGATCTGGCGTTCGGGACCTCGACAGGTGTGCTGGGGTTCAGGAAGTTTCCCAACCCTCGTTTCAATCCGGAGCGCTGGCAATCCCTGAACGGCTCGATGGCAACGTGGACCGGGTTCACGCGCCCGTTGAAGGAAACCGGACCGGATTCACGCGCCAGTCACCTGATCGACGGTTCGATCGAGCCGCCATTCCTTATCGGAATGAGTTGTGGTGCCTGCCACATCGCGTTTACGCCGCTCAAACCGCCGGCCGATGCTGAGCACCCGGCGTGGGAAAACATCGACGGGCTGGTCGGCAATCAGTACGCTCGCGTATCCGAGATCTTCGCCTCCGGAATGTCTCCCAGCAGCATCGAGTGGCAGACGTTTTCGCACGCGCGCCCGGGCACGGTCGATACCTCCGGGATCCCAAACGATTCGGTCAGCAACCCGGGAACGATGAACCCGATCATGAATCTTGCCCGGCGGCCAACCTTCTCGGAGCAGGTGACGAAGTGGCGGCCGGTGACGTCCTGCGCCGCCGGCACCGATGAGCGCGCCTGCTGGTGCGAGCCGGGGCGTGAAGGAAAGTGCTGGGAGAGGTCGCAGAAAACCGAGCCCGTACACCACATCCTCAAAGGCGCAGAAGACAGCATCGGCGCGCTCGAGGCGATTCAGCGCGTCTACTTCAACATCGGATCGTGTTCCGAGCAGTGTTGGGTCAACCACATCACCGACCTCCGGCAGGCCGATCCGAAGCATCGCGGCTTCGGCCAGACGCCCTTCGACATCGGCCAATGCCGCCGCGACTGCAATAACTTCCGAGCAATCGAAGATCGCCTGCAGAACATCGCCGACTTCTTTATGACGAGCCGGCCGGTGGACCTGTACCGGGCGCGAGGCCTCCCCTCCCAGCAGGCCCTCATCGCTCAACTGGATCGCGAGTACGGCGCCAATGCCGTAGCACGCGGCAAGGCCGTCTTCGCCGAGACATGCGCGCGCTGTCATTCGAGCCAGCCGCCACCGTGGACTGCAGCAACCGACTTTCATGCCACGTCCGAAGGCCAACCCGATCTTCGCGTGGACTTCCTCAGCAATGAACGGCCGGTTCCGGTCACCGAGGTTGGCACATCGAGATCGCGCGCGCTTCACTCGAATCACATGAAGGGACACGTCTGGGAGGAGTACGGCTCCGAGACGCTGCGCGCGAGGGCGGCGGTCGAAGCAATCCAGGAACCGCACGACGGTGGCCGCGGCTACTATCGCCCGATCTCGCTGTTGAGCGTCTGGGCATTCGCGCCGTTTATGCACAACAACGCGATTGGACCGGAGGTGTGCGGCAAGCCCACCGATCCGCTCGAGCTTTATCGAAGTCCGTACGTCGTGCGGGGCACGTGGATGCGGATGCCGAATCCGCCGCCGTGCGTGACATTCGATCCAAGCGTTGAAGGGCGATATCGGCTGTTCAAGGCCTCGGTGGAGGAACTCCTCAATCCCTCGAGTCGCCTGCCCAAGATCACGCTGGTCGATCAGCCGATCATCATCGACGGTCCGATTTTCCCCGGACAAACAGAGGGGTTCGAGTTGCAGATTCCGGCCGGGATTCCGGCTGCGATTCCCGCCAATCTTCGCCACAAAGAGTTGATTGGCGATCTGGTCCTCGTGAAAACGAACGTCGAGGCGCTACGGACCAAGTACGCGGCTCGTGGGCCCGACGACGTCAATCGCATCGTTACCACGCTTCAGGACGTCCTCGAGCACCTGACGGCCGGCATTGTCACCAGCCCCGACTCGGTGGCGTCGGCGATCGGTCGCGATCATCTGCCATTCATCCAGCAGATGTACAGCAACAGCACCGTGGAGATTGAGAACGAGGGTCATATGTTCGGCAGCTCGTTGTCGCCCACGGACAAGAAGGCGCTGACGGCCTTCCTCGCCACTCTGTAGGGAGGTCCGTCGTTGAAAGCAAAACTGATCGCTGCCTTCCTGATTGTGATCGTCGTCGCAGCCGCGGTCTGGTGGTGGAACCGGTCGCAACGAGTCGACGTCAGGTTCGCCACTGCCGGGATCGACTTCGCGCGGCTGGATCACGAGTATCCATTGTCGATTGATGAACGCGAGTCACTGACCCCAGAACAACTTGCCGGCTTCTCGCAGGAAGAAGTCGACCAAATCTACGGCCGCCTCACCGCTGGGCCGATTCCGGATGGTGTGTACGACGGCGATCTGTTTTTTCCGCGGGGCACCGACAGCGAAACGCGGCTGGGCGAGATCATCGCCGGGCGCCTCCAGGCGCGCATTGCCAACCTGGGAGTGCGCAAGACCGAGAGCCTTGGGCGACTGCTGTGGAAAGGAAAGGTGTTCTATCGAGACCAGCGTCTGCTGCGCAATCGGATCGAAGACCTGCCAGCGTTGGCACCGATCATGGGCGGGAACACCGATGGCATCGAGAAGCTGACGGTGAATGGACGCGATACCTTCCTGCTCTTCCCCGCGAGGTTGTACTGCGGTCAAAGCCTGCTGGACGGACGGCGGGAGTCGGTGATCATCGATTACGCGTTCACCGACGAGCTCCCGGGTTATCGCGAGGCTCCTGATGCCCTTGGCGGGCGCAACGGGTTTCGGATCCGTGATGAGATCCGTATGGTGCGTCCAGGGTTCTATCTGGGACGCGCGTATATGAAGGGTGTCTTTGGGTTGAACTTCACACTGATCAACCGCGAAGTGGAAGCCGCCGGACGATCAGACTTCCGAAGTGGTCGCGTGACAGAGGACTGCTGGGCTGGCACGCAGGTAGCGGCAGGTCTTTAGGCCCGCCATTAAATTGCGATCGACTGATCAAGGCGGGTCCAAGACCCGCCTCTATACGATTGTGGGACTGTGCCGCAGCAGGAAGCTCTGACCGTCATCACCAGAATCAGGCCCGGACAGGTGCAGACCGTCAAGGGCATCCTCGGCACGATCGCCGATCATCGCGACGACTGGAATATCGTTCCATTCGCGAAGCTCCCGAACGTCCACTTCGCCCGATTCGTCGTCTTCGACGAAACAGCCGATCTCGACGGCAACCCAATCCCCGCGCAGTTGGCGTTGATGACGAATGTCGACGCGCCGCTCGACGCTCATCTTCGCGATCTCGCGACCATTTGCGGCGCCGGTCTCGACACCGTGTTCGAGCACTGCGAAAAATATCCAGGCGTTGCGGAGCGCACGCCGGCCGCTCGGTTCTCGTTTCTCCGTCAGCACCACACACGCGCCAGCGCGTTCTACGTCAACCGGCAAGGACGTACCGTCCAGCAGATCCTTCGTGAAGAACAACTGCGCCGCGCGATCAACGAACATCTCGACTCCATTGACCTCTCAGGACACTCTCCGGAAATGGTCCGTGGCACCATCGTCGCCTTCATCGCCAGCCGCGCGGATCTCAGGTGGGCGCTGCACCCGCCGAACCCGCCTTCTCCGATGTGGCGCACGACGGAACTCGTCAACATGGTTGCCTACGCCGTGCTCGCCATCCTGATCCTGCCGTTGCTGCTGCTTGCGTCGCCGCTGCTGATTCTTCTGCTTCGCTCGCACGAGAGGCGGGACATTCCGGATACCTCACGCGCCTCAGCCGAGGCGGTGAGGCGACTACGCGCCGATGAAGACTACTGGATGCAGAACCAGGTGACGGCCGCGGGTCTCTTCAAGCCGGGCTGGTTTCGGTTTTTGTTGGCGACTGCCATCCTCCGCCTGACCGACTACGCCGTGCGTCACATCTACAACCGGGGGTCGCTGTCGGGTCTCAGCTCGATTCACTTTGCGCGGTGGGTACCTCTCGACGGCCGCCGACGCCTGTTTTTCTCGAGCAATTACGACGGTAGCCTCGAAAGTTACATGGACGATTTCATCGATAAGGCGGCCTGGGGCCTCAACGCGATCTTCAGCAGCGGCGACGGTTTCCCGCGAACCTGCTTCCTGTTTTGCGGAGGAATTACCGACGAGAAAGCCTACAAGCGATTCCTGCCCACGCGACAAATCCAAAGTTCCGTCTGGTACAGCTCCTATCCACACTTGACGACGAAGAACATCGCCAACAATGAGGCGATTCGTCGTGGGCTGTCAGGTCACATGAGCGCAGACGAGACCAGGACGTGGCTGCGCCGATTCGGTGCTGGAAACCAATTGCCAGAATCGGGCATTATCGCGCGGCTGCTCGACCGAATCCGCTGGGACAGGCTGTGCCACTGCAAGTAGAGGATATTCAGGGAATTCTGCTCTACGGCTACGGCCAACTGCGGCATGCGTGTTTTCTGCTGCTCGGCATCAGCGACGGCGAGGCGGCGCGAAAGTGGCTGGGCACGCTTGATATTCGGAATGCGGACTTCAAACCGGACGAGGTCCATCGCTGCGTCAATATCGCGTTCTCCGCGACCGGTTTGAAACGCCTGGGACTCTCCGACGAGTTGATCGGCGAGTTCTCCACCGAGTTTCGTGAGGGCGTCGCGGGCACCGAGCATCGCCAGCGAATCCTTGGCGACACTGGCGAGAGCAGCCCGGATAAATGGCGATGGGGTGGCCCTCGCAATCCCGACGCGCACGTTGTGCTCATGCTGTACGGTCGCGACGAAACGGCGCTCGCGGCCTTGTTGAGCGAGCAGCGGCTGCGCCTGACCAGCTTCGGCCTGCAACTGATCGAGCAACTCGACACTACTTGGCTGCCGCAGGACAAGGAGCACTTCGGCTTTCGCGATGGCGTGAGCCAGACCGGCATCGAAGGTGTCCACACGCGAACCTCTCCGGGGAACACGATCGCTGCCGGTGAGTTCGTCCTTGGTTATCCGAACGCGTACGGCCAGTACACGGATCGTCCGCTCGTGAGAGAAGAACAGGATCCTGGTGAACTCCTGCCCCAGGCGCCTGACGATCAACGTGTGCGGGATCTGGGCATAAATGGCAGCTACCTGGTATTTCGTCAGCTCAGTCAGGACGTCGTCGCGTTCTGGCGGTGCTGCGACGAGAAGACGCGACACCGTGACGGCTCGTCAAACCCGCAAGGCCGAAAGCGGCTCGCCGCCAAGATGGTGGGGCGCTGGCCGAACGGCACGCCACTGGTTCGATCGCCGGAGAAAGAGGACCCGGCGTTCAGCGGCGACAATGAGTTCCTGTACTACGGATCGGGCGATGTACACGGCCTCAAGTGTCCGATCGGGTCGCACATCCGCCGCACCAACCCTCGAGACTCCCTCGAGCCCAATCCCGGCTCGGACCGATCGATCGAGGTTGGCAAGCGCCACAGAATCATCAGGCGCGGACGCGTGTATGGGGCACCAGTGGCACGCTCGATGGAGTCCGCCGACATTCTGGCCGCCGGCGCTGCGTCAGGAGAGCGCGGGCTGCATTTCCTCTGCTTCAACACGCACATCGGACGACAGTTCGAGTTCATCCAGCACACCTGGGTCAACAATCCAGGATTCGACGGGCTTTACGACGATGACGATCCGCTGATCGGCGACCGCGGCAGCGGGCATGGAAAGCCGGGCGGTACATTTACGATTCAAGCCGACCCTATTCGCACGCGAGTCACCGGACTGCCTCGCTTCGTGCAGGTGAGAGGAGCAGGCTACTTCTTCCTACCGGGCATTCGCGCGCTGCGATTCCTGGCATCCTCCAAATCGTAGGGCAGGTCCGCCGCCGCGAGGGCGAGACCTGCGCGGGGCGACAGTCCGAGAGGACGGTATCCCAGGTCGCGCGCCGCCGGGTCGCCGAACAACGCGGCGATGATGGTGGCGCGATCGGTCGCCGACATGTACTCACCGAGCACTTCGCTGGTGTACGCCAGGTCGTCTTCGTCGAGCGTCGGAGTCGTCGAGCCGGCGCCGCGCATGGCGTAGCGTTCCTGCGCGAGCATGTCGCCGAGCGTGTGAGCCGGCCCATGGCGCTGCACGTAAGCGACACGATACACGCACTGCAACAGTTCCTCTCGAACGGTGCCCGCGTCGTACTGTTCGCTGGTCCAGAGATTCGCGGCGAGCCATGCGCGACGGTAGTACGCGCGCTGTTCGAACCGGTAGGAGTATTCGCTGGCGTACCTGTTCGTCCAGCCTCCTTTGAGATCGTCACTGACGACCAGGCAGGCTCGATACTCTCCGGGTTCACCAGCCAGCGCGGATTCGGCCTCCGCAAGCGCGCGTGTACCCACGCCGTCGGCATCGATGACGAGCAGGTGATCGAGGAAGGGAGGGAGATGGTCCTTCCCCATCGGATTCATCGCGACGAGCGGCACTTTCAATTCGCCGCTCCCCGGGTCGGTCATAGTTCGAATGTATTCTCTGAAGCGCTCGAACCCGCGAGGAAGATCGTACAGGTCGCGCTGTACTTTCAGGAGGGGAACGTATTCGAGTTTCATCGCTCTTCAACGTACAGGGTAGAGCGGGGGCTTCAGCCCCCGCGTTTACCGCCCAGGCTGAAGCCTGCGCTCTACCAACAGGCATCGCGATTAGCGTTGGCGGCTCAGATATGCGGCCAGGCCCGCCAATCCGCCCAGAACGACCACGGCGCGAATGACCCGGAAGAGGCTGAAAAACCACGCAATGCCGATCCCGAGTGCCGGCCACTGCACCCACCAGTGTCCCGGCGAGGTCATTAGGTTGATGAAGAAGAGGAACACAAGGATGAGCGGCCCCTTCACCAGAAAGCCGAGCGAGTGCAGTGTTCTCATGGTTTCAGCTCAATGTGACGAACCGGCGGGCCCGGCGGTTCCCCAACCCGAAAGGGCTTCAGCCTCTGGGTTTTAGGGTCTCGGGCTAGCGAATGTAGCCAGCGAAGGCGTCCGGGTCGACGTTGCCCCCGGATACTACTGCAACTGTGTCCGGCTCGAGCGTTCGAAGAGCGGCCGCTACGGCCGCGGCACCGCTCGGTTCCGCCACGATCTTTCCTTCACGATAGAGCCACTTGACGGCGCCGGCGATCTCTTCATCTGTCACCGTCACGAGATCGTCGACAAACGCCCGAACGTGGGCAAACGTGATGTCGCCCGGTCGCAACGTGAGCAGACCGTCCGCGATGCTGGCAGTGGAGTCGAGAGTGACGGGGCGGCCGGCTGCGAGGGAGGCAGTCATCCGCGCCGCGCCGGCGGGCTCGACACCAACAATGCGAACCGACGGACGCATCCGCTTGACGGCGGCGCTGACACCGGCAATCTGCCCGCCGCCGCCAACCGGCACGTAGATCGATCGCACCTGCGAATGCTGCTCCAGGATTTCGAGACCCGTCGTTCCCTGCCCCGCAATGATCCAGGGGTGATCGAACGGTGGAACAATGGTGAGCCCGCGCGCTTTGGCAAGCTCCTCCGCACAGAGCTTGCGATCGGTGGACGTCGATCCAGCGAAGACCACTTGCGCGCCGTGGCGGCGCACTCCGTCGATCTTCACCTGCGGCGTTCTTTCGGGCATCACGATGACGGCGGGAGCGTGAAAGACTTCGGCGACGAGCGCAACCGCGAGACCATGATTGCCGGACGAGTAGGTGATGACGCCCGCCGATCTCGCTTCTGGCGACAGTTGCGCGATCATGTTGCACGCGCCCCGGATCTTGAACGCCCCACCTGGCTGGAAACATTCGCACTTCAACGACGGGCGCGGTTGTCCCATATCCAGGAGCGGCGTCCGCCGGATGACGGTTCGAATTCGGCCTGCGGCGAGTCGAATGTCGTCGAGCGACACGAGCGCGGGCGTCTCGTGAACGCCATCTTCACTCACGAAGCCAGTATAGTGTGCAGGTGCCAACGCTGAGATCGTTCGTCTTGTGGGCGCTCTCCGTATCAGTTGCCTGCGGTGCCTGCAGCATGCAGTCATCGGGAGCGGGCGGTTCGAAACGACGTCTGTCGATCGCGACAGGAGGCACCGGCGGCGTGTTTTATCCGTACGGTGGCGGCATCGCCAAGGTCATCACCGAGCATCTCCCCAATACCGAAGCGACGGCCGAGGTGACCGCTGCGTCGGTCGACAACCTGAAATTCCTCAAGCAGGGCACGTCCGACCTCGCCTTCACGATGGCCGACATGGCGCAGGACGCAGTGGCCGGGCGCGACGTGTTCACTGAATTTGGCGCCGTGCAGGTTCGAACGTTGGCGGTGCTCTACCCGAGCTACTCGCATCTCGTCGCCAGCGCTGGCACAGGGATTTCGACGATTACCGACTTGCGCGGAAAAGTCGTATCGACCGGCGCCGCCGGATCGGGCACAACGGTTATTGCGCGCCGGATGCTACAGGCTGCTGGACTCGACCCGGCCCATGACATCCGCGAGCAAAGTCTCGGCGTTGCTCAATCAGTGGACGCGCTCAAGGACGGCAAGATCGATGCGTTCTTCTGGAACGGCGGCTTGCCAACGGCGTCTATCCTCGATCTCGTGAACACGCCCGGCGTCAAGGCGCAGTTCATACCAACGGACGGCCCGTTGCCTCGGCTCGAGCAGATGTTCGGCCCGTCGCTCTACTTCCGCGAGATCATCCCGAAGTCGACCTACAAGAACGAGGCAGAGATCCCTGTCGTCGGCGTGGCCAACCTGCTCGTGGCCTCCGAAGACATGCCCGAAGATCTTGCCCACGACATCACGCAACTCCTCTTCGATCGACAGAGTGAGCTCGCCGCCATTCATCCGCAAGCACGCACGCTCTCGCTGAAGACCGCGCTGACCGGCTCGCCTGTTCCGTTCCACCCCGGGGCTATTCGCTTCTATCGCGAACGGAACGTGTGGACGGGGCAGTAACGGAAGACCCGACGGGTCTTCCTGAGACAGCGGGGATCCGCGGTCGTCTCACTGCCGTACTGGGCTTCGCCTTGGCGGCCTACGCGCTCTACTGGGTCGTCCGCGTCGTCGATCCGCACGTCTACCGAGTCACTTTCCTGCTGACCGCGATCACGTTGACGATCGTGGCGCACCCCTCAGGAAAAACCAGGCTGCACATCATCTGGGATGGCCTGTGGGTCGCGCTGACCATTGCCGCCTTCGCGTGGCCTCTGGTCGACATCGATGCGTTCGTCAATCGCGCGGCGACCCCGAGCGTCATCGACATCGCGGCCGGGTGCGTTGCGCTGCTGCTCGTCCTGGAATCAACGCGACGGACGACGGGGTGGGTACTGCCGGTCACAGCTGTGATCTTCCTCGTCTATGCCGTCGCCGGACCATTTCTCGATCGGATCGGTCTCGACCTCATCGCGCATCGTGGCTACGGCATCGCGCGGCTGATCGGGACCATCTACATGACACTCGAGGGAATCTTCGGTGTCCCGCTCGACGTCGCCACGACCTACATCGTGCTGTTTACGATCTATGGCTCCATCCTCGAGTACAGCGGCGCCGGCCGTTTCTTTGTCGACTGGACGACTGCCGCGATCGGACGCTCAGGACGCGGCGCAGGCCCGGGACGAACGGTCACAGCCGCCGGCTACCTTCTTGGCGCGGTGTCCGGGAGCGGCGTCGCCAACACGGTGATGCTCGGCGCCGTCACCTGGCCGCTCATGAAGCGCGCCGGGTATCCAGCCGACACCGCTGGCGCAGTTCTGGCGGCGGCAGGAATAGGAGCCATCCTCGCGCCTCCCGTCATGGGAGCTGCCGCGTTCCTCATCGCTGAATTCCTGCAGATCTCCTACCTCGAAGTGATCGTGACTGCAGCCATCCCGGCCGCGCTCTACTACTTGTCCATCTTTCTGATGGTCGAGGCCGATTCGCGGCGGCTGGGCCTCCGTCCCGTCGACGCCGACCTCCCGCCGCTTGGCGTCCTGACTCGTCAAGGCTGGTTTCACTTCACATCAATCGCAGCCATCGTGGTGTTGATGACGCAGGGCTTTACTACCTTCCGTTCGGTTTTCTGGGCGATGGTCCTGGCCGTGGGCTTGAGTTTCTTGAATCGCGAGACCGCCCTCACGCCACGGCGACTCGCGACTGCGCTCGCGGCGGGCGGACGTGGCGTCCTGCCGGTCGCCGCCACCACCGCGGCCGCTGGAATCATCGTCGGCGTAGTGACGCTCACGGGTCTGGGTCTGAAAGTCGCCGGCCTCATCGTTGCGCTCGCTGGCGGCAACCTGTGGCTGACGATCCTTTACGCCGGAATCGCGGTGTGGATGCTTGGACTCGCCATCCCGGTAACAGCCTCTTACATCATCGCGGCTGTGATGGTCGTGCCCGCGCTCGTTCAGGTTGGTGTCGCCGAACTCGCCGCGCACATGTTCGTCTTCTACTATGCGGTGCTGTCAGAAGTCAGTCCGCCAACGGCTCTTTCACCGTTCGCCGCAGCCGCGATCACAGGTGGCAGTCCGTTCCGGACAACGATGCTGTCGTGGAAGTACACAGCTCCCGCATTCGTCGTGCCGTTCGCGTTCACGATCGACCCTCGCGGGCTTGGTTTGTTACTGCACTCGACGCCGGGGAACGTATTGTGGGCCACGGTCTCCGCCGTGCTCGCCCTGATTGCTTTTGCGATCGCCGCAAATGGTTGGATGCGCGAGCCTGTCTCACCTGTTGAGCGAGTCATAGCCGCGGTATCTTCCGTATTGCTCTTCATCCCGCGCGGCGCCTCAGCGATGGCTGGTGGTGCTCTGCTGGCGATTCTCGCCGCGCGCCAGTTGAGGAACTCGTGGCGCGCAGGCTGATTAGGAGTTGGGAGTTATCTGAGATAGGTTTTGGTATGGCCCGCTACACGCTCGTCTATGGCATCCGGCTCGTTCCCGAAGGCACACTCGTCGATGCCAAAGAGGCGCGTCTCACGCTCAGTGACGGTGAGAGCGCTGGTCTGACCCTGCACACGATCGACGGCACGATTCCACAACTGCGTCGCGCACTGGACCGAAGCCTGGATGCGTTCTTCGACTTTCTGCCGGGCGTGAGCGAAGACGACAAGCGGGATTTCGACGATTCCTAAAATGCTATTAACTCCCAACTCCCAAACTCCAACTCCTATCAGGGCACTTTGGTAGTCGGAAATTCGAGTTGGTGGTTGGGTGTTGGAGGTTGGGCGTTACGCAGCTGCTTCCTGTCCGGATCGGAATTCCTCGATCAAACCCGCAACGTTGCCGGCCACTGAGTGAAGCGTCGGCGCCCACCCGAGTGCCCGAGCCCGCGGACTGCGAACGATCTGATCGAGCGCGAGGGCGTCGGCGTACTGCCCCATCTTGGCGCGGGCTTCTGCGATGGGCACGTGCCTGACGGCCTGCTGCACCATCACGTGGCGGGCAATGGCTTCGACGATGTCGCAGACACGTTCGTCGGCTTCGTCATTGGCGTGAAAGACGCCTGACGCATCGGGGTGCGCGGCGAGCCGGACGTAGAGATCGGCGAGGTCACGATCGTAGACGCACGGCCAGTGATTGGTGCCATCGCCGACGACGCGAACCAGACCGTTCTTCGCGTTCTTCAGCAGATCGCTGATGATCCCGCGGGCGCCGCCGTAGACGATACCCGGGCGGACGATGGCGCAACGAACCTGGCCGCCGCGCGACAAGGTTCGCACGAGTTCTTCGTGCTCTGGTCGCCACGCGGCGAGGGGAGTCGGCTTGATCGGTGCATCTTCTGCCGCCGGACCATTTGTGTTTCCCAACACCCACACGCCGGACGTGTAGATGAAGCTGGCGGCCTGTCCGCGATCCAGCCGGCGGCCAGCAGCGCCGAGCAGCGTCTCGATTGTGCTGCGATCGACATCGATCGATCGCTTCGATCGATCGATCGCCGCGTGGACGATGACGTCGGACTCTTCGGCCGCGGCCACATAGGCAGCCGGCTTTCCAAGCTCGCCGACGATCGGGCGAGCGCCGCGCAGTGAAACGTGTTCGGCCTTCTCCGGATCGCGAACCAACGCAGTCACCTTGTGCCCGCCACGAAGTGACGCCTCGAGAATCGCCGACCCGACGTAGCCTGTCGCGCCCGTTAAAAAAATGCGCATGACGGAGCCGTTCATTTTACTCCCGACTCAGGAGCCGTTACTCGTCAGCTCCGGGGTTAAATGTCCCAAACGCGTTCACCATCGAAGAACGTGATGATCCCATCCTCGCTGACTTTGAGAACGGGCCCGAAGCGGCTGGCGGCGAGCGCGGCCGTGGTCCGCGCTCCTTCCACAACGCCGCTATCCTCGAGTTCGGCGGTCGGTGGGTGACGAAGGATGGCACCTGCCGCCAAAAGACGGCCGGCGCGATCCATGACGATGGCGCCGTCGAGTGCTGCGAGCGCCGCAAGCACATTCGGATCCAGGTCTGTAATTGAACGGCCCTCGAGCAGATATAGCAAATCGCGTCGTGACGGAGCATTCGGCCCTGTCGCGCCGAGGTGCGAGCTGTCGAGTCGGTCGGCAGGGGCGACCAGTTGCGCGACTGCCGTCCCAGCGTCACGAGCGACAACAAATAGCGCTCCCTCGCGCGCATCGGCAAGGTCGAGAGCCGTCTGAAAAATTCGCATCGCGAGCGCATCATCGCCCACCGCCTCGGCCCAAAGACGATATTTGGCCTGCAGGTCGAGCAGATGCCAGCCCGCGCCGCGAAACGTGAAGAGCTCCGCTCCTTCAGCGAATACTTTGATTTCACGCGACGGGCTCAGGACCGCGCAGATATGGCCGTGCTGGAGCGTGGCTCTGGCGTGCGGTTGGAACGCTTTGGCACAGGGCACCTGGAGAATCTGATTGCGGCAGGCCTGATTGCCCCATCGCTCGATATCGATCAGGTCCAGAAGACGGCCCTCGGAATTAGCGAGGAAGACCGTGCGCACCCCATCGGCCAGTCGGAAGAAGCTCTTGATGGTCGTGAGCGACTGGGTGTACGCCGGTGCACCGGCAGGCAACGGAACACCGGGACGGCAGGGATCCTCCGACGTGCCAAGCAGCAGAACCCCGGTCGAAATCGGTCGATTCTCGTAGCTTGACAGAGCCGCCACACGCAGCAGCTCGATGATGGAGGCCACGCGATCGGCCCGGGCCTCGCGCCCCTCGATGGTGTACCCGCGCGGATCGAGGAAGGCGCCGACGTAGCGATCTTCGATGGCGCCGCGGAAAAGGTCGCCACGCTCGGCGATGATGCGGGGATTGAGGATCGCGCTGAATCTCGCGGCCAGGACTGCGCCGATGGCCTGCGCCAGTCTCACCTCGTGCGACGTGAAGACCCATCTCCCCGGTACGCGCAGGGTATAGCGGGTGCCGAACCATCGCACGATCAACGCCGCGGGGTTGGCCGACGGCTCAATCGCCAATCGCCCATCGGATGACACGGATGGCGTCATCTCGGTGTCCAGGGTGGCGCGCTCGAAGAACTGCCGCAGCGCGGACTGCAGCAGGCTGTCGTAAGCAGCTCCAACGGCGAGGGTCGGCGGTGGTGATGACATGGCGTCAGCCCCTCCGGATCATAATTCACAGGTGCGCCGGGACACTCTCGTCGACTTCTTTCAGGACCTCGTCCAGATCAACGGAACCTTTCTCGCCTTTGATGATGGCTACCGTCGACGTGAGTACACGTACGAAGAGGCCGGCCGGGCTGCGCACGGCTTCGCGGCCAAGCTTGCTGACGCCGGGCTCGCCCAGGGTGACAAGGTGGTTTTCTGGGGGGAGAACCGGCCTGAATGGGTGGTTTGTTACTGGGGCTGCCTCATCTCCGGCATCATCGTCGTTCCCATCGACTACCGATCGTCAGGCGACTTCGTCGCCAAAGTGAGCAGCGTCGTCAACGCACGACTCCTTCTGGTTGGTGACGATGTCGAGCCTGAATCTGCCGGTGGTCAATTCGTGTGGCGATTCGCGGATCTCGACTGGAGCGCGGATGGGTCGAAACAGGTTGTGCCGATTTCGCGCGATGACGTGATCCAAGTCATCTTCACGTCCGGCGCGACCGCCGATCCCAAGGGCGTCGTCATTCGCCACCGAAACGTGCTGGCAAACATTGTCCCCGTTGAACGCGAGGTGCTGAAGTACAGGAAATACGTCTGGCCCTTTCATCCGCTTCGGTTTCTGAATCTGCTTCCGCTTAGCCACATGTTCGGGCAGTCCATGGCGACGAATATCCCGCCAATGGTCCGGGGCATGGTCATCTTCACGCGGAGTTTCAATCCCCACGACGTGCTCGGTCTGATCCATCGCCGACGAATTTCAGTGCTGGTGTGCGTGCCAAAGATTCTGGGAGTGCTGCGCGATCACGTCATACGCTCATTTCCGGAGGCAGCCGTGCCTCCTCCAGAGGGAATTTCGATCCCGGGTCGCTGGTGGAAATACCGTCGCGTGCACCGCGCGTTCGGCCTGAAATTCTGGGCATTCGTCGTGGGCGCCGCACCGTTGCCACCGGACATCGAGGAGTTCTGGCGGCGTCTCGGATTTGCTGTCATCCAGGGATATGGACTCACCGAGACGGCGCCGATCGTCACGCTGAATCATCCCTTCAGGACAAGCAAGGGCTCGGTCGGCACACCAATCCAGGGTGTCGAGATTCGCATCGCTGACGATGGCGAAATCCTGGTGCGGGGAGAAAACGTCACGAGCGGGTATTACGAACCGCGATCCGGGATCCGGGACTCGGGACTCGGGAATCGGGAGCCGGGACTCGGGACTCGGGAGCCGGGACTCGGGACTCGGGAGCCGGGACTCGGGACTCGGGTGTTCGATGACGACGGCTGGCTTCATACCGGTGACATCGGCGAACGAGACGCCCAGGGTCGCCTCTTCATCAAAGGCCGCAAGAAGGAAATGATCGTGCGGCCCGATGGGCTGAACGTCTTTCCCGAGGACGTCGAGCGCGTTCTCAATGCTCAAGCGGGCGTTCGCGACTCCGCGGTCGTGGGTGTCGTCGACGGCGCGGAGGAGCGTGTGCACGCCGTGCTCGTCCTCGAGCCGGGCATCGATCCGCAGCTCGTGATTCGGCACGCCAACTCACAGCTACAGGATCATCAGCGGATCAGAACGTCGTCTGTATGGCCCGCCTCCGAGCTGCCCCGAACCGAAGGGACACGAAAGCTGAAGCGGCGGGCGATCGGTGACTGGGTCCGGTCCGGCGCGCCGACCGCTCCCGCCGCGGCGGCAGATTCATTCGAGGCGCTACTGGGACGATTCGCCCATGGCCGTGACGTTGGCGGATCGACGACACTTGACGAACTTGGCTTGAGCTCACTCGAACGCGTCGAGCTGATGGTTGCGCTCGAAGATCGATTTCAGACGCGAATCGATGAGGGACGTTTCTCGGAAGTCTCGAACGTCGGTGACCTGAAGCAGCTCATCGAACGCGGCACGAAGACAGAGCCGGTTGACGAGCCGGTTGATTTTCCGTCCTGGAACCGCAGTTGGCCGGTGCAGTTGATTCGGCGCCTGTCACAGGCGATCTGGATTCTTCCGCTCGCTCGCGTCTTCGCGCATAGCCGGGTCGAGGGGCGTGAACATCTTCGGGATCTCGCCGGACCGGTCGTGTTTGCCGCGAACCATCAAAGTCACATGGACGTACCGGTGATCCTTGCGGCTCTTCCCGGCAGATGGCGGGCGCGAGTTGCCCCGGCGATGGCCAAGGAGTTCTTCAAGGCCCACTTCTTTCCAGCAGGGTTCACATGGCGGGAGCGCTTCACCAACACCCTCAACTACCATCTCGCCGCGTTCTACTTCAATGCGTTTCCGCTCCCCCAGCGCGAAGCCGGTGCCAGGCAGACACTGCAATACATCGGCGAGCTGACCGTCGAGGGATGGTCCATCCTGATTTTTCCCGAGGGCCAGCGATCGTCATCAGGCGATATCAAGCCGTTTCGGGGCGGCATCGGCATGATTGCCTCTCGCCTCGACGTGCCCATCGTGCCGGTCCGCATCGATGACGTGGACAAGCTGCTTCCGGTTGGCAGTTCCTTCGTGCGACCAGGGCGAGTCCGCGTGGCATTCGGCGCGCCACTGCGACTGCATGGTGCCGACTACGCGTCACTCGCGTCCATTGTCGAACAGGCCGTTCGTAACCTCTAGGCTCGTGACGCGTCACTCGCGTCCATTGTCGAACAGGCCGTTCTCGACCTCTAATGGCTCGTCCCGCTAGGCTGATGTAGAGGCGGCTTGACTGCGAGTCCACAGACTCGCCGCTACACGTCTTGAAGAACGCGATCGGCAGAGTAGTGGCGCGTTTTAACCGCTGAAAATACGTGACTTGCAAGCAAACGCGCGCTGTGGCACCCTTATTGCTCGTTGTGACGTTCTGTCCGGCGGAAGCCGGACACCAATTCGGTCAGAAGGACCCCTAATTGAGTAAAGATGATCTGATTGATATGCAGGGAACCGTGGTTGCGGTTCACTCAGGTGGGCTGTACCGCGTCCAGTGTGATGCGGGACATGAAGTGCTGGCGCAGTTGAGCGGCCGGATGCGGCGTTTCAGAATCAAAGTCGTTCCCGGTGACCGCGTGACCGTGGGGGTATCCCCGTATGACCCGGTCCGCGGCATCATTACGTTCCGAGCCAGATAACTCATTCAGTCGGACACCACTAGTAAAGTCATTTGAGCAAAAGCGGTTCCCCATCACCTCCGAAACGTCGCGGCCGCCGTCAGCCGCCATTTCGTCGATCGCCGCGTCCGCACAAGGAACACACGCCCGAACCGGCCATCCTTGCGTACGATCCGGTGCCCTTCGATCCAGCGCCGATCTCCTTTGACAAGCTCTCACTCGATCAGCGACTGCTGAGCGGAATCCGTGATCTTGGATGGGCGGAAACACGGCCCGTTCAAAGCGGTGTGATCCCGCTGGCGCTTGCAGCTGGCGACGTCATCGCATGCGCCGAGACAGGCACCGGCAAGACGGCGGCGTTCCTGGTACCTATCCTCCAGCGTTTCCTCAACGAACCGTCGCCACAGCCGCCGCGGACGCGCGCCCTCGTGCTGGCGCCCACCCGGGAGCTTGCTGTGCAAATCGAAGATCAGGTGCAGGGACTCACCTACCACACGACTGTTTCGAGCGTCGCCGTGTTTGGCGGGGTGCCGATGGACGCCCAGGAGCGCGCTCTCCGGGCGGGAGTCGACATCGTCGTAGCCACGCCCGGCCGGCTGATGGATCACATGCGTCACGAGTCGACGGACTTCAGCGAACTGGAAGTCCTCGTGCTCGACGAAGCGGACCGGATGCTCGACATGGGTTTCTGGCCCGACGTGCAGCGCATTCTTTCGGCGCTCCCCGTATTGCGCCAGACGTTGCTCTTTTCTGCGACCATGCCGGCTGAGGTTCTGAAGCTGACGCTGGAGTTTCTGCGCGAGCCGAAGTACATCCAGGTCGGCCGTCGTGGCGGGCCCGCACAAACGATTTCGCATGCCGTGCAGACGATGGCATCGGGCGAAAAGACGCAGTGGCTGGCGCGCTGGCTCCGCGACGAAGCGATTGGACCGGTATTGATCTTCTGTCGAACGAAGATCGGCGCGGAACGACTGGCGCAGCGGCTGAGCACGATGGGAATTCGCGCCGCCTCGCTGCATGCCGACCGCACGCAGCAGCAGCGAATGGCGGCGGTGGAAGGATTTCGCACCGGCACGTATCCAGTCCTTGTTGCAACCGACGTGGCGGCGCGTGGCCTCGACATCGACGGCATCGCGCATGTCGTCAACTACGAGGTGCCCGACACGCCGGAAGCGTACGTCCATCGTGTCGGACGAACGGGACGCGCCGAATCAACCGGGAGCGCTCTGACACTGGTAGCGCCCGAAGAACTACGCGCGCTTCGCGCGCTGGAGAAAGCTGTTGGAGTCCAACTTCAGTAACGGCCCGATGGATCCGCCTGCCGATCCACCAGGCGATGGAGAGTCGCCCGGTCAGCCTGCCATTCCGCAGTCGACGGGCGCCGTTCGCTTCAACTCGTGCCGATGGCAGCAACCTGCCGAAGAAGGCAGCGCCGCGTTCTGCACCCATCGCGAGGTCAAGCCCTACGCGGGTACGTCGGGCTTCGATCCGGAAGCGTGGTGCGTGGACTGTCAGTACTACAAGCTGCGGCGCGCGCCGAAGAAGCGGAATCCCGACGAATATCGCTACTAGTCTGATCTCGGTCAACTCCCAATTCCCAACCGCCAAGTCCCAACGATGAACCTGATTTGGGAGTTGGGAGTTGGATTTTGGAAGTTGTCGACGATTCGCTTAATCGGAAAATTCCTGCGCCAGATGCACCCACTCGCCATCCGGCGCAAGTTCCTGATAGGCGCGCCAGTGCAACCGTGCCTCCTGCGAGAGGCCGCTCTTCTCGAGTGATACGGCGAGATAGAAGTGCGCATCGGCGTATGTTGGGTTGATACGCAGCGCCTCGCGATAACACTCCTGCGCTTCCTTGTAGCGACCGAGGTCGTGAAAGATGTTGCCGAGATTGAAATGCGACTCGAAGACGTCAGGTTCGAGCGCGATCGCACGCTCGTAGAGCGCCTGTGCCTCGGCCATCTGGTTTCGCGCGTAGTGGATGTTGGCGAGATTGATCAACGCGGGCACCAGGTACGGATCGATCTCGAGCGTTCGACGGTAGGCGTCGAGCGCTTCATCGAAATGGTCAGGGTCGCCGTCGTCGAGAGATGACGCAAGCGCGAATTCCTGCTCGGCGGATCCGGGATCCTCGTCTGGCGGGGCGCCCATGAGTGTGTCGAGCGGCGGCATCTCGTGACGCTTGAGATGAAAGACCTTCGCCGGGCGGGCATCCAGCCGGAAATCGAACGTCAGCTGCCCATGCCGCGATGCCAGCAGGTTTCGCAGCACGGCGCGGAAGCTCGCACCCTCGCCCAATTCACTGTCGGCCTGCCGGATCGTGGCGAGATCGCCGAAGGCATAGAAGACTTCGCCGTGCGCGCGGCGAGAGGGCTGGAGGAGGCCCCACTTCTGCATGTAGCGGAGATGGTCTTCGCGCAGATTCGTATGACGCTCGAGGACTTGACGACGCGAAACTGCGCTGGGACCGGGAGAGGCCACTGCGCCACTCACTATACACTGCGGCTCGCTTGTGTTGGCGGACTCCGGCTAACATCCGGTTGGCGAAACGCCGTCTCAGGATGAGTGCTGCCAGCACTACCGGCACGAGCGAGTTGGGGGTAATTCAGTCATGGTGATTGCGGGCGACGTCGGCGGGACCAAGACCTTACTGGGACTGTTCGAGCCCAACCCCCGGCGGCCCATCGTACGCGCGAGGCGCAGTTACGAAACCGCCTCGTTCTCTTCGTTCATCGAGATCCTTGCTGAGTTCGCGCGCGATGTGCAGCCTGACGCACCCATTCGCGCCGCCGCGTTCGGCGTCGCGGGACCCGTCGTCCGCGACCGGGCGAAACTGACGAATATCGGTTGGCACGTCGCGGCACCCGAGATCCGAGCACACCTCGGCACGCCGCATGTCCGACTGCTGAACGATCTCGAAGCCACTGCCCTCTCGATTGAAATCCTCGCGGCGGACGAAGTCTTCGTGCTCCAGGAAGGCACCGAGGACACCGGGGCAGGCGCAGCCGTGATTTCGGCCGGCACCGGTTTGGGGCAGGCGTATTTGCACCGCCGGAACGGCCGTTTGATTCCGGCGCCATCAGAAGGCGGACACGCGGACTTCGCCGCGCGCACGGATCGCGAGGCGGAACTCATGCGAATGCTGCGCGACAGATACGGCCGAGCGGAAGTGGAACAGGTGTTAAGCGGACCTGGCCTGGTGAACATTTATCGGCTGACTCATCGGGGCGGCGAGTGCGCCGTCGTAGACGACCTCGATGCTCCCGATGCTCCAGCAGCCATTTCTCGAGCGGGACTGGCAGGCCGGTGCCAGGGATGCACGGAGGCGCTTCAAATGTTCGTCAGCGCATACGGCGCCGAGGCCGGAAATCTCGCGCTTCACGGCCTGGCGTTGGGGGGCATTTACGTCGGCGGCGGAATTGCGCCTAAAATCCTGCCGGCGATCCAGAGCGGCGCTTTCATGCTAGCTTTCCGCGACAAAGCGCCAATGGCCGAGATGCTCTCGAAGGTTCCAGTGAAGATCATCCTGAACGAGGAAGCCGGTCTCCTGGGCGCAGCTTCGTGTGCAAACGAGCTGGCGTGATGCAGCAGTCTCACAACAAGGCAAGAGAAGACCGCCGGAGTATTTCAAACGACGCGTGGGTTCTCGCGCTCGTCTTCATCCTCAGCTGGGGATTTCGCTTTCTCTCCACCACGGGTTTTCACAACGACCATTACATGCACCTCGCTTGGGCGAACCAGGTGCTGGCCGGTGAACTGCCGGTTCGCGACTTCGTCGACCCGGGCATGCCGCTCACCTACCTCGCGTCCGCCGCCGCGCAGTTGCTGTTCGGGCGCGGAGCGTGGGCAGAGGCAGTGCTCTCCTTCACGCTCCTGTCTGCCGGTGCGGCTTTGACCTGTTACCTGGCGAAGCGTGCGTCCGGCTCGCTGCTGGTTGGCCTCATCGCGGCGCTCGTCCAGATCGTGATCGCGCCTCGACTGTACAGCGCGCCGAAAATCGTGCTGCCTCTCTTGGCTGTCTGGGCGTTCTGGCGCTACGCCGACCGGCCATCGCGGAGAAGTCTGGCCATCCTGGCTGCCTGCACGGCAACGGCGTTCCTGGTCCGACACGATCACGGCGTCTACATCTGGGCCGCTGCCAGCGTATTGCTCATTCACCTTCATTTGCCGAAGGGAGCGATGCGAGTGGCGACCTACTCCGGGTATGTCGCCGTGATCCTGCTCCCCTTCTTCGCGTACGTGCAGTGGTATGCGGGCATCGTCGGCTACGTGAGGGCCGGCATCGCATTCACTGAAGCCGAGTACCGAGGGCGACGCGTCGATCCGCTGCCTCAGTTCGACCTCGCACCGCTGGTAGTACAAGCACCGGTCATCAATGTTCGCTGGGCTCCCAGCGTCGACCCCACCACACGGGCACGCGTCGAGGCGGAGCATAGCCTGCAAGAACCTACATATCTTCGCGAACACACGTGGCAGTACCGCTTGGGCAATCAGTCAGCACCCAACGTGCGCCAGTTGATCAACCTGAAAGAGGTCGAGGACACGGCGGGTATCGATCGCGCGGCCTCGGAAGTTTCGGGCATCAACGAAACGATGCTCGGGCAATTAGGCCGCGTCGCCAGTCAGCGTGGCGCGGGATGGTTGACGGCGCTGCTCAAGCGCGAGAACGCGATCGCGTGGATGTATCTGTTGTTCACTTCGGTGCCGCTAGTTGTCCTGCTGTTGTTCAGTATCGGACAAATGCGGCCATCATGGCGCCTCGACTCAGGTCAGATGGCGGCTCCAGTTGTTCTGGCCGCGGCCGCCCTCGGCTTAGCCACCAATCAAGGATTTCTGCGTGACCCGCTTGACGCGCGGCTGGCTGATGCGTCGGCGATAACGATGATTCTCGCGGCGTGGCTGGCCGGGCGATTCATGCCGACGTTGTCCGTGAGGGCAACGGGGTTGCCGGGCCAGTGGCGCACACAGTGGTCGCGTTCAGTGATCGCCGCAATGGCCTTGACGATAGCAGCCGTGGCCGCGGGCGCGACGCTGCTGAGCGCTGCGGAACTTGGCAGCCTGCATCGCGCGCTCGAAAAGGCTCGCCTCGTTGACGGCCCCCGCATCATGGCACTGGGCGCGCGTCAAACCATCACCGGTCTCAACACGCGCCCGCCCATCGAGGGCTGGCTGGCATCGGGCGACGAGCAACGCGAGTTGAAAGAGTTGACGCGATACGTGCGTGAGTGCACGAAGCCGGACGATCGGCTGCTCGTCACCTGGTTCGCACCGGAGGTGTATTTCTACTCTGAACGGAAGTTCGCGGCGGGTCTTGCGTTCTTCTATCCGAGATTCTTCTCGTCGCCCGCCGAAGAGGAGGTTGCGCTCGCACGGTTGCGCGCGCAGACCGTTCCAATCGCCCTCGTCGACGTCGCAAGTTACGAGCAGTCTTTCGTTCATGACCACCCGAAGCTCGCCTCACTCCTCGCTGAAAGGTACAGCGTTGCCGGCGAAGTCGCCGCTTCGAACGCGCGCTATCGCGTCCTGACCGACCGTCACGCCGTGCCGGTGCGCGTCAGCTCGCCATGGTCGCTGCCATGCTTCCGGTAAGGTGGCGGCGTTTCTCCAAGACCTCCTCGCCGATATCGCCAGGGCGCGTCATCACTGAGTACGGCTCCGGCCAAGGATCTCCTTCAGGCGGCGAGCGCGCTCCTCCGCCGGGATTGCCAGGGTTCGTTTCCAGATGCCGTCGTAGTCGACGATGCCTTTGCGCAGGCCTTCGATCCTGACCTGCCCGTCGGCAAACTCCTGGCCCCACAGATCGACCCACACGTCGTACACGAACAGGAAGATCAGCTCGTGATGATCGCCCTTGAACGGCACGTCGGCTGCCAGGCGATGGGCGAGCTCGTGAACCAGCGTTCCGCGCTTGGTCTCCTCCGCATAGCTGGCTCGCAGCAGCATCGGCCGGCCTCCTCGTTCACCAGAGTAGCTCGTGCCCTCGTAGATGCTCACCTCGATCGGCCCCGGCTCGAAGCGAAATCCTGTCGCCCGCTCCATTGCCTCGACGATGCGGCGCCCTTCCCTGGCCCAGATGCCGCGGTACTCCTCCGTGGCCGCGCGGAAGTCGTCGGCCGACGGCGTGAAATTCAGTTGGAGAGAAGAGGCAGGCGCCTGCCCGAGAAGCGGAGTCGACAACGCAAGGAGGGCCGCCAGGATCATGGGTCGCATGAGGCCTCCCGATAGCTGGAGGAATAGTAGCGCGATCCGCCGCTGATGGTCGGTCGACGCCCTCAAACGCACCACAGCCGAGTGGCTGATGGAGGCCCTTAACGCGCGTTTAGGATCAATGCTTTGGCGCGATGACGTACAACCGGTTCGCGGTGGCCAGATAAAGTGCATCGCCGACCACAGCCGGACGCGAATAGAGCGGAGCATCCATTTCAATCTGCGCCAGCAATTCCTTTCGCCGCCCGGCACGAAGAACGGTCATGAGGCCTCCCTCGTTCCCAGCGTAAAGGCGGTCGCCAGCCAGCAGGAGGGATCCCCAGATGGCATCGTTCGTCTCATGCTTCCATAGATGGGCGCCGGTCGTCGCGTCCAGACAATGAACGGTTCCGCCCAAGTCCCCAACGTACAGCAGACCGTCCTTCACGATGGGCGTTCCCACCACGCGGCCGACCTCACGCGAAGTCCACAGGCGCCCGCTCTCAGTCACGTCTCCCTGGCCGTAGGGACTGATCGCATGAAGCAACGAAGGTCCGTTCCCGTGCCCAGGAGACTGCCCCATGGCAACGAAGACGCGGCCGTCGGCGAAGACCGGTGATGCAATGATCGAGCTGCGCGAAAGCACACGGGGGCGCGGTAGCCAGCGAGCATCTTTCGGGTTGCCATCAAATCGCCAGACTTCGTGACCCGATGCTGCGTCGTAGGCGCGTAGCCAACCATCTCCTCCGCCGAAGAGCACCTTCAGGCTGCCGTTGACGTTGGCCGCCACAGGGCTGGACCAGGCGCCGTGCAGCACCCGGTCTCCTGCTCCGATGGCGCGCCAGATCACGCCTCCCGATTGCTTGTTCACCGCGATCAAACTTGGCGCACGCGGCGATGGGACGCGCGTATGGCCTTCATTCTGGCCGTTGGAGGTACCGACTATGAGCAGACCACCAAGGGGCAACACGTCGCTATTGCAGGCTTCATGTGGAAAGACACCCAAGGCGGGCATGTCCAGTTCCCAGACGATGTCTGCGGCACCCTTGTCTTCGAACACCTCTTGCCGATACGGACCATCGTTCTCACCATCGCCGAAACCCTGCGTGTCGAGGGAACGAAGTTGACAGTCGGCGGTGACGTAGTACACACGGTCGCCTTCAACATAAGGAGCACTTGTCGTCGAAGGCAACAACCAATCCCGTAGGCCGCGCTCCACCCGCGGGGCCACATCCTGCCATAGGAACTCGCCATTCGTCGCCCGAAACGCCCTGAGCACGCCCGAATCTTCCTCAAAGGCAGGGTTGATGTGCCGGGTATTGTCGGTACCCACATAGACCACGTCGCCGGCGACGACGGGACTGCCATACACTTCGTTTCCCAACTCGACGCTCCAGACGATGTTCCGCCGCGTGGTCGTGTCCCAGTCAACGGGAGGATTACCCGTTTGAGACACCGTCGTCGGGGGTTGGAGCAAGACTGAAGGCTCTGGCAAATTGGGCGAAACAACGGGCTTTCCCGGCTCGATGCCTGCGATGCGATTCAATGCCCATTCGGCTTGATCGCGGAATGCGGGATCGTTTGCGGACGCAATCAACGCCTCTCGCGCAATCTGTGCCTTGGGCCCGATGCTTCCGAGCGCCTCGGCCGCGCAGATGCGAACGTAGAGGAACTCATCCTTCAGAGCTTCGATCAACTGAGGCACAGCCAACTGCGCGGCCGGGCCGATGCCCGCCAGGGCCTCACCCGCCGCCCATCGGACGCCGGGAACCGGATCGCTCAAGGCTCTGGCGAGGTCCTTAGCCGCCGCGTCGGCCTGCGGACCGATGGAGGCCAATGCCTCCGCCGCGTAGATGCGGACGTATGGATCCGCGTGTGAAAGAGTATTCACGAGAGCAGCGACCGAAGGACTGGCCCTCGCGGCCAAAGCGCCCAGGGCGCGTGCGGCATCGCCCGCGACCATCGCATCCTCGTCTCTCAGCGCCCGTCTCAACGCCGGCTGAATCGATTCTGTATCGGGCGCCAGGTCGATCAAGGCATCAGCGGCAAAGCGCCGGAAGAAGACGTCCTCATGCCGAAGCAGCTCGACCAGCAGCGGAAAGGCCGCCGAACCGATTTGCCGGATGATTTCAAACGTTTGCTGATGCAGGTCTTCATCGTCACTGGCGAGGAGTCGTCTCAGCAAAGGTAGCGAACGTCCCGCCCCTTTGACCAAGGCGGCTTCGGCGGTTGCGCGGACCTTCGCGTCGTTGGCCAGCAGGCGATTTGCCCAGTCATGTACCAGAGCGGGGTTACTGGAAAGGCTCGACTCCGTCTGGGGCAGCGGTGATTGGGAGAGCGCAACCGCCTGGCTGAGGCCAGCAGCCAATGCTATTGCGAGAGCCGGGTTCTTTAGGAATGATCTCACGTAGCCCTTACGCAACCCTTCAAATTCTTCAATCGATCTTCACACGCCGTCGAAACTGCTGGTTCTCGTTGCAGACGAATTCGATGATCTCATCGTCGGGCGCGATCTGCTGATTGATGCGAACGGTGAATGGCTTCGTATAGGACTTCGAGTCCTCGAGGGTGACATCGATTTCGAGCTTGCCGTACGCGGGCCGGCGAATGCGCTCGATGAACCTCGCCTGTTCCGAATAGGGGCTGCCGCGCACGTCGAGCCAGCCGTCGTACGGGCTGGTCTCCGCTCCGCGCAAATTGTTCGTCTCAACCACGAGCGTGTCGCCTTCCCATCGTCCCACTGAATACCCGTACCAGAACGGCTGCACGCTCCCCTGAGGCGGCAGCGCGCGTCCATCGACGTAGATGTAGCGAAGCCCGTAATTCGCTTCGTACATGATCGCGATCACGCTCGAGTTCTGCATGATCTTGCGTGGCTGCCCATGCGTGTGGAACTGCGTCAGGCCCATCGGTAAGCAATTCGCGTCGGGGTTGTCTTTGTCGTTCAAGTCCATCCGCTGTTTCTTGAGTTCGGAGGCCCACGGCGTCATCGGCAGGCCGCCGGGAACGTTTGCGCCCATCTCCCAGAACGCGGCAATCGGGGGCGAGTTCGGATCCGGAGGCGGCGCGGGCTGAGCGGGCGTCGTCCGGTTTCGAGTCAGGCCGGCGAGCTCCGGTGGATTGAAGGCGCCTTCGCCCCTGAACCGGATCCAGTTGCCAGAGAAGTCAGGTTTACCGTCCGCCGTGCGCGGCGGTGGAGCGTCCATTCGAACGCGTTGCTCTGCATCGCGCGGAACGCCTGGCGCCAGATACTTCGGCCACTGTGCGGCAATCGACGCCGAACCCATCGTGAAGATGACGGCCATCCCTGCGATCGCGCGTTTCATGTCGATCTCCTCTCTGCGGCGGCGTGGCTGCCAAGCTCCTGTTCGACGACGGCGCGGGCGCGCGCCGCCTGATTGTAGGCGAGAAGACGCCTGACGTCCCCCCGGTCGCGCGAAATGGCTGGTTGGCGTAGACTCGGGCGCGCACGGAGTATCTACCATGCCGAACGATCGAAATCGAGAGACCGGGAGGGGACCAGAGTCGATCGATCTCAGCCGGCGTACGTTCCTTCATGGCGCTCTGGCCGCCGGCAGCGTCCTCGGAATTGCGTCGTTACCGTCTTTAGCGGTTGCGCGTCAACAGCCCGCCGGCAACACTCGCACGGCGCCGGCCAGCAGCGCGCTCAGGCTGGCTGAGTTCCTCAACAAGACGAAATACACCGATCTGCCACCGAAGGCGATCGAACACGCGAAGATGATCCTCGCGAGCACGCTCGCCAGCGCCGCGCCCGGTTCACTCATGGGCTCTGCTCGCATCCTGCGAGACCTGGCGAAAGAGCTTGGTGGCAAGCCGCAGGCGACGATCTGGTTCGACGGCACGAAGCTGCCCATCCACGAGGTCGCGCGCGTGAACGCCGTGCTCAGCGATGCCGCCGCGTCGGACGACAGCGACATTCGCAACACCGCGCACGAAGGCACAACGCTCGCCGCCGCCGGACTGGCCATCGCGGAGCAGACCGGGGCCACCGGCCAGGACGTGCTGCTGGCGATGGTGATCGGCTACGAAGCGGCTGGACGAATTGGTGAATCGCGTCGCGGCGGCCGCGCCGGCGTGCATGCGTCGCAGATCGTCGCGTTTGGTGGAGCAGTCGCGGCGGCGAAGCTTCTCAAACTCAGTGACGAACAGATGGCACACGCCCTGGGCATCACGGCCACGACGATGGGCGGTCTTGCGACGGGGACGGACAGTTGGGCACGAGAGTACATGGGCGCGAACGCCGCACTCTGTGCCGTCAACGCTGCCCTCGCTGCCGGACGTGGATACACCGTGAACGAGGACATGCTTGAAGGAGCGGGCGGCTTTGTCGACGTGTTTGGCGGCGGCAAGCAAGCGACGGAGAGCCTCACGGCGGATCTCGGCAAAGAGTGGGACATCGTTGATTTCTACGCCGTCAAGCTTTGGCCGGGCGCTCATCCGCTGTCCGGCACGGTGGAGGCAGCGATGAACGCCGCACGTCAGGCGAATGTGTCGCCGGACGAGGTGGTTCGAATACTCGTTGCAGGTCCAAACCGGACAACCGTCGGCGGGAGCCGCCGCCCCAAGGATCTCGTCGAGGCGATACACAGCCTGCCGTACTTCGTCGCGTCGGCCGTGGCCGACAAAGAATTCACCTGGATTCACGCGACCGAGGCGAAGATCTTCAACCCGGTCGTGACACGCTTGATGGATCTGGTCGAGGTCGATCCGGCGCCGCCCGCGGTGACGTACAAGTGGGGTTGGGGCGGAACAGTAACGATCGTCACCAAGTCCGGTGCCAGGTTTACCAGCACCGTCGATGCGCCGCGTGGATCCGCGCCGCGCGGCATCGCGTGGAGCGACGTCGACGCGAAGTACCGCGCGCTCATGCCCGACTCGAAACTGCCAGCGAAGCGCATCGAGGAGAGCCTGAGCGTCATTCATGGCTTCGAGAAGGTGAAGAACGTCGCCGAGCTGATACGCCTCATCGGCCCGGCGACGTAGGCGGCAAACAGTGCTCGTCACTTCCCGCCTTCGAACTCGGTCTGTGTTCGCGGAGCCTGCGGCAGCTGTGCGTCGAGTGATTCACGATAGCGCAGGCAGCCGCGCAGGAACTGGGGCCATGCCGGAACGTTCGGAAGCGGGTCGCTCTTCTCAGGTAAGAGCCCCCAGAGCTGCGGGTGATGCCAGCACAAGTCCTGCTCCGAACTATCGCGGTGAGCTCGGATCCCCGCACGCAATCGTTTGACTTCTGCCACAAGCGCGTCACGATCGAAACCGGCCAGATCTTCGTCCATTCGGCTCCTCGCCCTTTCTCAGATTAGAGTAGAGCTCATTTGTCCACCCTCTTCTTCATTCTCATGAGCCTCGCGGCGGCCGCCCAGCCGAGAGCGTCGATTACCGGGACGGTCCTCGACTCCTCGGGCGCGCCAGTACCGAATGCCAGCGTGCGTCTCGAAGCGTCGGGCACCACGGTTGCCGAGTACCGAACCGGGAATGACGGTCGGTTTCAATTCACGATCGACAGCCAAGGGATTCTTCGCATCGTGGTGTCAGCCCCCGGGTTTGCTCAGGCCAACGAGCCGGTGGCGACCACGGGCGAGAGCCTGCAAATCACGCTGCAGCCCTCTCCGTTCTTTGAAGCCGTGAATGTGACGTCCTCGCGCAGCGACGCGCCGAAAGCCGACCCAACAGTGACGATGACGGTGATTACATCATCAGAACTGCTGACGAGTGCCGCCGTCACTCTCGACGATGCCTTGAAGATGGTGCCCGGGTTTACGCTCTTTCGCCGAACGTCGTCTCGAACCGCCAACCCGACGGCGCAGGGCGTGGCACTTCGCGGCATCGGCGGCACCGCGCAGAGCCGCTCGCTGGTGCTCGTCGACGGTGTGCCGCTTAACGATGCGTTTGGCGGGTGGATCTACTGGGACAAGATTCCGCAGGTCGCGCTCGATCGCGTCGAGGTGCAGCGCGGCAGTGGCAGCGACCTGTATGGCGCGGACGCAGTCGGCGGGGTTGTGCAGCTCCTCACCCAGCGGCCGGGACGTCCGTCTGGAAGTGCGCTCGTCGAGGGCGGCGGCCTCGGCACTGGACGCGTGTCGCTGTTCGGTGGTGGGCGCACGCGCGGCTGGAGGTACAGCGCCAGCGGGGAGTGGTTCAACATCGACGGCTACATCCCGGTGTCCACCGAGCAGGATCCCGGCATCGCACCGCGCGGACCGGTCGATAGCCTGCTGGGATCGACGCATCTCTCCGGCTACGCGTCAACGGGATATCAAGCGGCCAATGGGTGGCGATTGGACGTCGTGGCGAATGTGTTCGACGAAGATCGCACCAACGGCACGCCGCAGTCGATCAACAGCACCGCTTGGCGGCAAGGCTCGGGCGAGGTGGCAGGCGCTGTGGCGGGTGGGCTGGTCAGTGCACGCGGCTTCGGCGGCACACAGGACTACCGGCAGACGTTCACGACGGTGAATGCCAACCGAACGGCGGAGACGCTCATTCGCGATCAATCGGTCCCGTCGACGTCTGGCGGCCTGGGCGGCCAGTGGTTCCGGGCCTGGGGAGCGCACTCGCTACTCGTTGGCACCGAGGGACGCTACATCGACGGCACGTCGATCGATACTCCGTACGCGCAGGGCCAGCCGCTGCCGACCGTCGAAGTCGGTGGCACTCAGCGCCTCGGATCGGCGTTCGTGCAGGACACCTGGCGCCCGAGCGAGCGCCTGACGATCGCGCTCGGCGCACACGGTGACGTCTGGCACTCCGAATCCGGGCAGACGGGGTTTTCGAAATCTTCAGGGTCGTTCAATCCGCGTGCGTCGGCATCGTATCGCATCGGCGAGAGTGGCGTCATCGTTCGCGGCGCCGCGTATCACGGATTCCGCGCGCCGACGCTGAACGAGCTTTATCGCAACATCAGCGTCGGCAACACGCAGACACGGCCGAATGAAGCGCTCGAGCCCGAGCGGTTGACAGGTGGTGACGTGGGCGTGATGGTGACGCGCGGCCGCGCCTCTGCTCGCGTCACCGGCTTCTGGAACGTGCTGGACGAAGCGATCACGGCGATCACGCTCTCCAGCACGCCGACGCTGATCATCAAGCAACGCGCGAACGCTGACACGGTTCACGCCTCCGGCCTCGAGGTGGAAGCCAGTATGCGATTCTCCTCGTCACTGTCGGCCACGTTCGCGAGCGGATTCGTCAGCTCGACGTTCCAGGGAGACACATCGCTGAACGGCAACAAGGTGCCGCAGGTGCCGGAATACAACATCGGGCTCGGTGTTCGCTACACGCCGAAGGCCTGGAGCATGTCGGCGCAACTTCGCATCACCGGTCCGCAGTTCGAGGACGACCAGAACGTATACACGCTTCGTCGTGCCACTGTCGTCGACGTGTTCGGCGGCCGAATGCTAGCGCGCGGGATCACGGCGTTCGTGGCCGTCGAGAACCTGTTCGATGCGGTCTACGACGTCGGCCGGACGCCCGTGCTGACCACAGGTCTGCCGCGCGCCGCGCGGGTGGGCGTCCAGATCGCGCTGCCGTGATCCTTCGAGGTCGACGATTGAAATCAGGTAAACCCATGGCGCAGCGCTTGCTCTTCTGCTTGCGAGGGCGGTGACGCCTTGGTTGCGGCGTTCAGGGAGCAAGCGGTGCGAGCGTTGGTGTCTCATGACGTATCGGCTGCACGTGCCCGTACGTCAGCGTACGCCACAGCCACTCGGCTGGCCCGAACCGGAAGCGCTGGAGCCAGATCGGGCTCACGATCAACTGCACGATCCAGATCGCGACGACGATGAGCAGCTGCGCGGCGTAGTCGAAGCGACCGGCCAGCCCGAAGCCCCAGCCGAGGAACAACACCGAGGCGGTCACGCTGTGGAACAGGTAATTGGACAACGCCATCTGCCCAACGGCAGCAAGGCGGCGGCGCAAGCCGGCCAGCATCCCACGCTTGACGATCCACATAATCGTCGCGGCGTAGCCGATCGACGCGAACACCGCGCCGACGTAGTTCCAGAGATCGACCGCCGCGCGGATCGGCATGGCGTACGCGACGCGCTCCAGTTCGAGTGCCCCGATGAACGCGACAGCGAGTCCCACGGGCGTGGCGATCAGTGCGACGCGAGCATACGTTGAGGAGGGCAGTCGCCCGTCCAGGAACCCCGATTTATACAGCGACATTCCCAGCAGCATCATCCCGCCGCACCGCCAGAGGAAGAACATCAGGAAGAACATCGTTTCGAACATGAACGTCGCTGGCGCGCTTTCGGCCACGAACCTCGTGTAGGCGCCGAGCATCAGGCCGACGTCGCCAAGCGCCTGTTCGCGCGTGGGCATCATGAGCTCGAGTTCCGACGCGCGGTCGGCCTCGCTCATCGCACCCCAGGCGAGCCAGTGGACGACGGCCAGGGCGGCGCCGACCGCCAGCATTCCGACGGCGGCAATGAGCAGCGTGCGCGCCGTACGGTTCCGCATCCACCATAGCAGGAGGATGCCGCAGAGGGCGTAAGGCACGAGGATGTCGCCGGCCCAGATGAAGTACGCGTGCAGGAGGCCGATTGCCAGCAGGACGAACATCCGCCTGAACCAGAGCGCGCGCGGCGGCTGTCCGGGTTCCGTGCGCTTGGTCGCGTAGAGCAGCACGCCCGCGCCGAAGAGCATCGAGAAGAGTCCCATCATCTTCAGGTCGAAGACGACGGTCGTGAACAAGTAGGCGAGGCGGCTGGGGCCCTCGTAGTCGAAGAGGGCGTAGGGATACATGTAGGCGCTCATGGGCGCGGCCATCGCGCGGATGTTCATCGCCAGGATGCCGAGCAGCGCGAAGCCACGGAGGACGTCCAGCGTTTCGAGACGCTGAGTGGAAGAAACGGGTGCGAGATGCTGCATGGTGGGGCGCGCCTCTGAGTGGCGGACGTGAGGGTCCGCAGCCTCCGGCCCGACGACCGTGGGAGATCTACGCTCGCGGGACGTCCGCAGTCAAGCCTGGTCGCCTAGTCGATCGCGTCCAACGTCGATCGTCGCTGCGCCGTTGCACATTGCTTCGGCGCCACCGATGGCAGTGGAAAGGACTTCAAACCGCTTGTCAGGCAACCGGGGAACCGGATCACCGGTGCGTGGTCCTCTGAAAACCGCGTCGCTGCCGCAAAAGCGAGCCGCTGAGTGGGCCGCTTCAGCTGGTATTGTCGCGGGCAGGTGCACAGCGGCCAACGACTTCGGAGATGCGCGGTTTCAGTGCGTCATCGCGTCGCACCTCGATGAACGAAGCTGACGACCAACTTTCCGTATAATCACGCGCGTTCACGCATGCCGCTGACCCAAGGCATTCACATCGGCCCCTACGAAATCGATGTCCAAATCGGCGTTGGCGGGATGGGCGAGGTGTATCGCGCCACCGACACGAATCTCAAGCGCCAGGTCGCGATCAAAGTCCTACCGGCTGCGGTGGCCGATAATGCGGACCGTCTCGCGAGATTCCAGCGGGAAGCCCAGCTCCTCGCGGCGCTGAGCCATCCCAATATCGCCATCGTCCACGGGCTCGAGAAGGGCGCCGCTGTCACGGCGCTCGTCAAGGGCGAGCCCTTGACTAGTTTGCCACCCGGAGGCACCGATACCCGGTGCCGCACGAATCCTCCGAACCGACTTCCACCTCGCGCATCCCGATAAGCGTTTGCAGGATGATGCGACCTTCCGACGTGATCACGAGCCGATCGATCGGGTCTCCGTTGTTGCCGACCGGCGTCGTGGCGAGGTGGAGACTGCCGGCGCGCGAGGTGCCGGTCTGCGCGCCCGCGGCGCGCGAGTAGATCTGCGCCGTCCGCCCATTGCCCCCGCACCCTGACCAGAAGCCGTACTGACGTCGCTCGCAGCGTTCGCCCCACGCCTGCCAATACAGCGTGCCGAGCGAGGTCCCTCCCCCCACGACCTGCGGCCGAGCGTTGTAGGCCGCGCCATCGGGGCCAGCCCGTCGGAGAATCAGGTCGGGGGCATCGCCGATGTCGCCGAGGACCATTCCTTTGGCGTAACACTTCGGACTGCCGTCCGATAACGGATGAATCACGTTCGAATGCGATTCGGACTGCCGGCAGAAAAAATCGGGACTCCCTTCCCACGCGTCGGTCCGACCCCACAAAAGATTCCTGTCAAAGGCCCAGACGCTCGCAGGGCTGGCGTTCTGCGGCACGAACGGCGCCATGGTCTGGGCGCTGACGGCCAGTGAGAACGCGAGGACAAAAAAGATCGTTGCGCGTGACATACAGCTTGCACCTCGAGCACCGATCCTACCTCGCGTCATTGCTGCACGATCGGCTTTGTACAGGAGTGAGCTTACGAGATCGGCGCGTATCGCCAGTGACCGAAGCGGCGCCGATGGGTGAGAAGGTTGCCGACGCCCTGTCAGCCAACGATGCCGGCGCGGTGCCTGAGTGACCAAGGCATCAGGGCTGCAGTGACAGTCGCGAAGGTGAGGTTGGGCAACCAGGCCCCCAGCAACGGTGGAACGCTGCCCCGAAACGCAAGGTTATTCGTCCAGACTAATAGCAACGCGAATCCACTCGACACGAGCAAGGTCGCTGGCAGGTTAAGCATTGTCGTTCGTCCGCTGCGGCCGGTAAGCACCAGCGCGAACATCGCAAGCACGAGCGGAGTTACGGAGAGTGCCCAACGGGTGTGATACAGGACTGACAACCGCCTCGCCGGTGCCGATGGATCAAACGCGCGGATCTGCTCGATGCGTGTGCCGAGCTCGCCGAGCGTCAGTTCGTTATCACCCCTGGCGATCTCGTGACCGATAACCTGGGTTCGATATGCCTGGTTGCTCGAAGGAGCCAGCCACCCAAGCGTCAGAAATGACATCATCGAACAGATCACGGCCCCCGTCAAAGCTGCGACGATTGTCCGCGTCGACACACGACCGGCCAGCCCAAGCAAGATGGCCGCCGTCAGACCAATGGGAATCGCTACCGGAAATGCCTGCGGGATCAAGAGCAGCAACTCCTGAAGGTCTATCGGGCGGGCCACCGGCATCGCGTTGAATGGTATCCAGGCCAGCACGGCCGTGGCAGTTCCTGTAACGGCGCCGAAAATCATGGTCGCCTTCGCGAGCGCCCATCGAGAATCGGGGTCATGGGCGAGCGCGTACGCCGACTGTTCCAGTGCTATGAGAGCCACGACCTTGAGCACTGCGAGCATGCCGGCGAACTGGATCCAATGACTCGTCCAATACCGTCCCTGCCGAACGGAATCGAGGTACTCGTTCTGCCAATCAGCGAGCGTCGGTTCGACACGGCGTTCCATGGCGGACGGGCTGCAGATGCGATGGAGAAACCGGCGAAGGCGGTCAATGGCTCGCATCAGCGTCCGAACTGTGGAACGAGCTGTCTGGCCATCTCCGTCCAGGCACTCAGAACACGACGTCCGAGCGGAGTCGCTCGGTAGATACGACGGGGCAGGCCGCCCGCGCGGGGCGGCGCATCTTCCAGCCAGGACGTGATGAACCCCTTGTCCTCCATCCGGCCCAACGTCACATACACGGTGCCCCGCTTGAGGCCACGCCGCGAGGCTGCGACGAATTCCAGCCCGTACAACTGCTCGTGTTCCACGAGGAGTTCGAGGATCAGCGATTCCTTGCGGGATAGTGTCGGCACGCGAGCTTTACGTGGCATGCGCGCAACACTTATACATTTTGTAAGACTGCTCGTCAAGTGTCGGCGTGCCTTCCCCGTCCGTCACTTTCACGGCAATCGAGTGGACACACCGGCCGGGGGGTGGACTTACCGGTTCCGGCCAGCCGTCCCTCACGCTCCGTACGAAAAGGCTTCTTCGAGGCTTTTTCCAGGAATACCGGAGACTTGGGTGCGAAGCCAGCCGCCTCTATGCGGACATACGCGGCGTGCTCTGACAAATGCAGGACCTGTGTGCAGTAGGTGAAGAGCGACGAATATCCCTCAGCGAGGTAGAGTCGTCGCGCATCCAATTCTGCGAGCGAGGCAATCAGGCGCGCCGTTGCGCGTCGTTCGTCGGTGGCGAGGCGGTGAACGACCCCAAGGAGATCGCGGTCGGACACATCCGCAAACATCTGGATATTCGCTGTCATTCGAGGTCTATATCACGCGATTTACCGAGGCTCTAATAGGCGCACCATGCGGCGATCGATCGCGCGATCGACAGATCGACAGGGTGGCTGAGCGAACGTGGTCCACGGGGGAACCAGGGCGGCGAAGGCGTGCTTCGGCTCGCGCCTGCCATTGGAGCCGGAGTGGATCTAAAGAGTGTCAAGTAGTTTGTGAGCGCCGAATCACCGACTGGTTCACCTCAAGGCTGACAGTATTGGCCACGAACTCCACGAAGCGTACGAGGAACACGCATCGCTTTGAGATCTCTATAAAACCTCAATGGCCCCGGCTCGGTGATTCGCGTCGGCGAGACGCGTGTGCGCACTCATTACCTATCTTTGGTTCACACACTCGTATAATCACAGCGGTTCCGAGCAACTGCGATGTCATTGACTCCCGGTACGCGCGTCGGCCCGTATGAGATCACTGCCCTCATTGGCGAGGGCGGCATGGGCAAGGTCTGGCGAGCGCACCACACGGCGCTTAACCGGGACGACGCCCTGAAGGTGCTGCCGGATGCATTTGCGTCAGACCCTGACCGCCTCGCGCGCTTCCGGCGAGAGGCACAAGTCCTCGCCTCGCTCAATCATCCCAACATCGCCCATGTCTATGGCCTGGAGCAGGCAGACGGAATCCAGGCACTTGTCATGGAACTGGTCGAAGGACCGACGCTCGGGGACCGAATCGCGGAAGGGCCAATCCCGAGCGATGATGCGCTCCCCATCGCGAGGCAGATCGCCGAGGCGCTCGCGGCCGCTCACGAACAGGGCATCATCCATCGTGATTTGAAGCCCGCGAACATCAAGGTGCGGCCTGACGGCACGGTGAAGGTACTCGACTTCGGGCTTGCCAAGGCGATGGAGCCTACAGGCGCAATGGCGGCGAGCAACTCGATATCACCCACCATCACCTCGCCCGCGATGATGACCGGCGTGGGCATGATCCTCGGCACGGCGGCGTACATGTCTCCGGAGCAGGCACGCGGCAAGCCCGTTGACAAGCGTGCCGACATCTGGGCGTTCGGCTGCGTCCTGTACGAAATGCTGACGGGACGGGTTGCCTTCGGAGAAGACACCATCTCGGACACGATCGCCGCCATTCTGGGACGTGAGCCGGAGTGGAGCTCGCTAAAGACGCCGGCCAGCCTGCGTCGTGTGCTGCAACGGTGTCTGGACAAAGATCCCAGGCGCCGTTTCCACGACATCGCGGACGTGCGGCTCGACATCGAAGATGTCATGAGTGGCGCTGCTGGCATCGCCGCGGATGCGACGACCGTCAACGCGCGGCGACAGCCGGTCCGTGTGCTGGGGTCTGTTGCGGCGGTTGTGGCGCTGGTCGCCGTCGGCGCGCTGACGTGGAGCCTTTTGAAGGCTGGGGCAACAACCGCACCGCCGCGTATCTCGCGCATGACGATTGCCTCGTCAGGAACGGCGGCGCTCGGCATCGCCGACGACCGCAGCCTCGCGATGACGCCCGACGGCACGCGAGTGGTCTACGTCGGTGTCAACAATCAGCTCTTGGTTCGCGCGCTCGATCGGCTGGCCTCGACCGCGATCTACACGGGTACCACGCCTCTGAATTGGGTCTTCGTGTCGCCCGATGGCCGATGGGTCGGATTCGCGGAGGGCCGATTGCTCAGGAAAGTGGCCATCACGGGTGGGCCGGCTGAGACGATCGCGCAGGCCAGTCTGAGGATCGGGGGGACCTGGGCGCCGGATGATTCGATCATTTTTGCGGCGCCGGATGAAGCCACTGGCCTGCGGCGCGTGTCGGCCAACGCTGGCACTGTCGAAGTGTTGACGCGGCCCGCGCAGACGCGGGGGGAGCGCTATCACCTCTGGCCGGAGATGCTGCCGGGCGGTCGGGCGGTCCTCTTTACCATCACTGCCAAGACCGGCGGGCTCGCGGCCGATCAAGTGGCCGTCCTCGACCTTGGGACCCAGGAGTACAAGGTCTTGGTGCGGGGCGGCAGCCACGCGCACTACGTCCCGAGCGGGCACCTGGTGTACACGGCCGAAGGCACACTGCGCGCGGTCTCCTTCGACCTCGCCCGGCTGGAGGCCGGTACGATGCCGGTGACGGTACTGCCGCGGCTGTTGACAAAGCGGCAGGGCGCGGGCGATTTCGACGTGGCCGCCGACGGCACCCTCGCCTACGTGGACGCGCCCGACGCAGCCGCGTCAGCGGCTCGCACGCTGGTGTGGGTGGATCGCCAGGGCGGGGAGGAGTCGCTGGGTGTGCCCCCGCACCCATACATCCAGCCGCGCGTGTCGCCGGACGGGGCGCGACTGGCGGTCGCCATCGAGGACCAGGAGTTCGACATCTGGTTGTGGGATCTCACACGCCGAACGCTCGACCGTCTGACGTCCGATCCCGCGAATGACTTTGCTCCGGTGTGGATAGACCGCCGTCATCTGGCCTACTTCTCGGGGCGTGAGGGTGGGGCGGTGTTCTGGCAACCCGTGGACGAGGCTGGTGGGGCTGAGATGCTCAGCGCGGGCGGCCCTCCGTCCGGGGTCACGCCAGATGGCGGACAGGTGCTCTTCGGCCCTCTCGGGAATCCGGACATCTTGATGATGGCGCTTGACGGCACGCGCCGCGTGCAAGCGCTGCTGAAGAATCCGCCCGTCGAGCGCAACGGCGTCGTTTCACCCGATGGGCGGTGGCTGGCGTATGAGGAATTGGATCGCGACGGGCAATTCGAGGTCTACGTCCGGCCGTTTCCCAACGTCAGCGCGGGGCAATGGCCGATCTCGACGGCCGGCGGCACGCAGCCTATCTGGGCGCGCAGCAGCCAGGAACTCTTTTATGTGGCGCCAGACGGCGGGCTCGTGGCGGTGCGTGCCGAGCCTCGCGGCCCCAAGTGGAGCTCGGGCAGCGCGGCGAAGGTCGTCGAGGGGCCGTCGTACATGACCAGGAGTCTCCGTGATAAGCCGACCTATGACGTGTCCACCGACGGCAAGAGATTCTTGATGGTCAAACAGCCCGCCGGCCAGGCCGCGCCGCAGATCGTCGTCGTCCAGAACTGGCAAGAAGAGTTGAAGCGCCTCGTGCCGACCAAGTAGGCGAGGCGACTCTGCTCACCAGCCAGCAAAATGGCAGATAGAAGTCGTGTAGTCGGCTAATGGCGATCGAACCGCTTGGGACATTGCCCGTTCGTATCCGCTACGAAACAATTCGAGCGCGCATCGCACAGACGTCGCACATCGTTCCGTAAGGGGGCGCCGCCACGAACCCTACCGTCAGATCGCTTACATCAAGAAGATGCCCGTCCTTGCGCATTCGAAATGGTGCCGGGGGCGGGGGTCGAACCCGCACGATCCTTTCGGATCCCAGGATTTTAAGTCCTGTGCGTCTGCCAATTTCGCCACCCCGGCGTGGTGGAATCGCTTAGATTTTACGCAGATTGCTTGCGTAGCCCTATTCGCAATTCAGAATGTTAACCACTGGACCAAATGCCTGATGATTGCGTCGATGGCCCTCGGGTTGCTGACCTGGGTTGGCACAACCGCTTTATGCTGATCCACCTGGTTAGGAACAAGCCCGGCTTCCTCTTCAACCCTTCCGACTTTGACAAGGACGTTCCGCCGAGGGGATTCTTCGATTCAACCCGCCTGGGTGGAGCAAGGGCGGCTGACATGACCAATGGCTGTTAGGGCTGAAGTGATGGTCAGCCTATTTTTTTCGAATTCTTCGAGGTAACTGGTTTACCGAAGACAATTCGCGTGGCCGGTCCGTCCTGACCTCTCGGCACCATCCACCAGCAGTCGCAGACTCGACACCGAAAGTACTCGACCTTGTCGGAGTGCAACCGACCGTCGAGGTCGACAGTGTCAGCGGCGTGACATTGCGGACAGTGCGTTCGGGCGGAGCCGACCGGATTCTCGAACGGGAGCGTGTGAACCGCACTCGTCTTTAGGGTGGTCCAAACGCGGAAGCAATCAGGGCACCGCCAATACTGCATGAAACGCGACAGCACAAGGTATGACGGCACTCCGGGGGCTCCACATTTCGCGCACGATGGAGCGGGTGTCTCATCAGACATGAGTCAACGCGGACGCGCGGCTTATAGCACGAATGAAACCATCTAGAAAACCGACTTCTACAGCAAGGCACGAATCAGGATCCTCCCGCGGTGAGTAAAGGTCGACACCGTTCATTTGTGCCTGCCGCTACGTTTCTATCCATACCGGAGCAGTGATGGCAAAGGTACACATGGACGCCTACAGCCAAAGGCACGTGTCTCAACGAATCGTGGAGCGTATCAAGGATGTGAATCATCAGAAGAAGATCGTCGAACTGATCAAACGGTTGCTGACGATGGACGCGCCGGCCGAAGCGATCGGCGAGTATCAGTGGCACATCAACCTACCGAGCATCGGGCGCGTCGTGATGCGAGGTCATTCCGTCCGGACCGTGCTCTCATTCGATGAAAACTATCCCGGTAGCACCGAGTACAAAATCAGCAACCGGACGTTAATCAGGGCATGACTCCGGGGATTTGCACGGGAAGACGACAAAGCTCGTTTTCGTCGTCTGCCCATCGAGCGCTCCTGTGCTATCGCTCCTTCCGGCGTGATGTGGGTCAAAGCCTTCCATCTCGTGAAGTTACCGTAGCATCAAACGATCGGCCGCGAGCGCCGCAACCACGCGCTCGTCTGAGCTCATCCTCCTTGACAACCTCAGCTTTGTCGTACGACTATGTCCGCTCCAATTCCCTGCGGACCCGACACAAGTGTTTCTCGTCCCCTCGTGGCGTTGTCGATCAGGCCGCTGAGTGGAGGCAGAATGAGAATGCAAAGTGCTGTACTGCTCGCGCTGAGCCTTGCGGGTGGAGCGATCGTTTCAACGGCAATTCCGGCGTCAGCGCAACAGGCGACTCCCGAGTCGGCGCAACCAGCGACTCCCGAGCCGGCGCAAGAGGCGATCACCACGTCGACGCAGCAGTCGGCGGTGCCGACAGTGATTCCGGTAAGCGGAGAGTTCAGGACGTCTGCCGGCGAGCCGCGAAGCGGCGCCGTCGCGCTGATCATCTCCCTCTACGACAACCAGGATGACACCGCTCCGCGCTGGTTGGAAGTCGAGCCGGCTACTCTCGACGCCGCCGGCCGCTACAACGTGCAGTTCGGCGCCAGCCGGCTGGGTGGCCTTCCTCCGGAATTGTTCACCGGCGCTGGCGGCACTCGCTGGCTGGGCGTTGCCATACAGGGTGAGCTGGAGCAGCCGCGCGTGCCGCTGATTAGTGTGCCGTATGCAGCACGGGCTGTCAGCGCGGACACGCTGGCCGGCAAGGCGGTCACGGAGTTCGTTCAGACGTCCACGCTACGCGACGATCTCCGCGCCGCGCTCCAAGAAGGAGATGGCACGCCGCGTGCGGTGGCAGGTGGTCTCAACTTTCTGCAGAAGGGCGACGGCGCGGCGGGCACAGTTGATTCTGCCGTTTTCGAGACGAGTGCGTTTGTTGGCATCAACACCACCACTCCGGGAGACAGGCTGCACGTCGTCGGCGGCGGGATCCGGTCGACCGATAACGGTACGACGACATTTGTCCGGTCACATCCGTCGATCAACGGCAGCGAAGTCGGAACGCTCTCCGCTTCACCATTCTGGTTTATCACGAGCGGGTTTGAACGGATGCGAATTGATGCGGCCGGCAACGTTGGCATCGGAACGAACAACCCGGTCAATGGCAAGCTCGAAGTCGTTCAGACCGCAGCGGGTCAAAAGGGCCTCTACATCGGCCTGCCTGTCAATGCCGCCAACACCGCACCGGCGATTCGCGTGCAGGGATACTCTCCTTCGGTCGAACTGCTCGACAAGGACAACCAACAGAACTGGTACTTCGGCGTCGATGACAACGACTTGAACAAGTTCAAAATCGGACGCGGGTACGGACCAAACCAGGGCTTGTACGCCGTTGCCATCGATAGCGGTGACAATGTGACATTCCGCGCGAATGTCACGACCTTAGGGAACATCGCGGCGAAGTACCAGGACGTCGCAGAGTGGGTCGACGGCGCAGAGCCACTCGAGGCGGGCTCGCTGGTCGTCATCGATTCAACGGCAACCAATCGCGTGAAAGCCTCACGCACGGCGTACGACCGAGCGGTTGCCGGAGCGGTCTCCGCTCAACCTGGCGTTGTTCTTGGCGAAAGCGGTCCCGGCAAGGTCCTGGTGGCGCAGAGCGGACGCGTTCGTATCAAGGTGGACGCATCTTACGGCGCAGTGAAACCCGGCGATCTCCTGGTGAGCAGTCGGACGAAGGGTCACGCGATGCGGGCGCCGGCGGGAAAGGTCCGTCCGGGCACTCTAATCGGTAAAGCACTGGAGGCACTCCCCTCGGGGCGCGGAGAAATCCTGGCGTTGTTGACCCTGCAATAAACAAAGGATCTACGTTGCTATCGCTACGACCTTTAGCGGCGCTGCTGATCGTACTCCTGACATCTTCGGTCTACGCGCAGGACCTGCCCGAGACGGCGCGTCGTCAGATCGCCGCGTCTCAGGCCGAAAAGGCCTCGCGCACCGAGGCGCAGCGCAAGATCGCGTCGGCCTTGTTGCGCGAAACGCGTGCGCGTCAAGGGCAGCAGCGACCCGAAGAGGCGTCGCAGCGCGCCGCCGACCTGGACGTCGATACCAACAACCTCGTGCTCGTGGACATCGTCAGTAATGACACCGCTGCGTCGCGGGGCGCCATCGTTGCTTCCGGCGGCGTCGTCGTTGATGACATTCCCCAATCCCGATTCATTCGAGCGAGGCTCCCGTTCACGAGCCTGGAAATCGTCGCCGCTCGCCCGGAGGTCGAACGGATCAGACCGGCGTCGAAGGGTCGCGTCCGCAAAGTGAATACGTCGCAGGGCGACCAGGCGCATCGCGCCGATGTGGCGCGGGCCATCGGCGCGACCGGCACCGGCATCGGAATAGGCGTGATATCGAATGGTGTCGACACGCTGGCCCAGCGCCAGGCCACTGGTGATCTTCCTGCGGTGACTGTCCTGTCAGGTGAGGCCGGTTCGGGCGACGAGGGCACCGCGATGCTTGAGATCGTTTACGACCTCGCACCGGGCGCATCTCTCTACTTTGCAACCGGGCTTGGCGGTCCGGCCCACATGGCCGCGAACGTTCTGGCCCTGTGTAATGCCGGCGCGAAGATCGTCGTGGACGACATCGGATACCTCGACGACGCGGTATTCGAAGACGGCATCGTTGCGCAAGCCGTGAATGCCGCGACTGCTGGTGGATGCCACTATTTTTCCGCGGCCGGCAACGCTGGAAACCTCAATGATGGCACCTCAGGAGTGTGGGAGGGCGACTTCGTCCAGGGTGAGATCTCCCCTGAAGGGCCCCGGCACAACTTCGGCGGCGGTGCGACAAGCAATGTCATCACCGTCGACCCATCAGATGCAGTCACGCTTCAGTGGTCCGACAAGTGGGGAGCGTCTGCAAACGACTATGACCTGTACCTGTTCAGCGGCGATCTCACAACCCTCGTGGCCTCGTCGATCGACGTGCAGGACGGCACCGGCGACCCGATCGAAGTCATTCCGTCTACTGGTTTCGATGACCTGGGACTCCGGTTGGTGATCGTTCTGTTTGAAGGTTCACCACGTTACCTCCATCTCAATACGAACGATGGACGGTTACAGCTTGGAACCGCTGGGCAACTGTTCGGTCATCCCGCGGCCGCCCTGGCGTATGCCGTAGGAGCCGTCAACGTTGCGACTGCCGGTGGAGGTGCATTCACAGGTGGTCCGGGAAATCCTGTGGAACTCTTCAGTTCCGACGGGCCGCGGCGGATGTTTTACAACGCCAACGGAACGCCAATCACACCGGGAAACTTCTCGTCGACGGGTGGCGCCGTCCGGCAGAAGCCAGATCTCGCCGCTGCCGATCGCGTCGCAACGTCGACGCCTGGATTCAACCCGTTTGCTGGAACATCGGCTGCAGCGCCGCACGCGGCGGCGATCGCGGCGCTGGTGCTGCAAGCTGCCGGCGGGCCCACGTCGTTGACCGTTACTGCCCTTCGGAACATCCTGCTTGGCGCAACGTTGGACATCGAGGCCCCCGGTGTCGACCGCGACGCCGGTTACGGGATATTGGACGCCTATCGCGCTGTGGTCACCGCCCAACCCTTCGAAGACGAGCCGCTGGTGCCAGGGGTGCATACAACGCGCGCGGTACATGTGACTCAGTTACGCGCAAAGATTGATGCCGCGAGAATGCGATACGGATTGCCGGCGTTCGCGTGGACTGATTCGGTCATCGTGCCCGGCGCGACTATCGTGCGGGCCGTCCACATTCAGGAGATGCGCACGGCGCTGTCGGCCGCATACGTCGCATCGGGTCGCCCCGCTCCCTCATTCACTGATTCGAATCTCACCGGGTTCATCATCCGCGCCACGCACATCTCGGAGCTGAGAACGGCGGTCACCAATCTCCCGTAGCGCGCCTTCGTGGTTTCAGCCTCTTGGCGGGTCGACGCATGCCTGATGAATCGTCCCCTCCCTCGTGCGCCCGTTGCGGTACCACTGGGGTTCCGTCGTACCTGGTGTTGTCGCCGGTCCTGCAACACTGGCGGTGTCCCGGTTGCTTCTGCATTTGGACGACCGTCAAGCCGAGGACTGTGGGACGGCAGGCCCACAACCTTGACTTCGGTCCTCCAATGGGCGGCTCCGCTCGAACGCATTGCCCGGACTGTCACGATTCCAACGTGATGGGCCCCAACGAGTTCCTGTATTCGCGAACCGCTGATTACTTTTTGTGTCGAACCTGTGGCTGCTGGTGGATGGTCCCCAAAAATAGAGACGAACCAGCCACACGAATCGTCTTTGGCAAACCGCACGACTCTGAAGACTCGAAGAAAGCTTGCTGACGGTCACCTGACTCGCCCTGGATACCGAGGCGACAGGTAAGTTCAGCTCCGCTCGAAGTCGATGAACCCGCGCTCGACGACGGTCCTAACGAGCGTGACGTGCAATCGTTGCCCCACATCCAATCCTTCACCACCCCGGACCACTTTTCCTTCTACCGGCGGTTCGAGCGTGCGCACGAATATGCCCTTCGCCGACGCGCCGGTGACAATGGCGTCGAAGCGCTCGCCGATTCGGGATGAAAGGACGAAGGCAGCAGCGGATTTGCGCATCTGCCGCTCGACCTTGTCCGCAGCGTCCTCCTGCTTCGTGCAATGATTGGCAAGCGCGTCCAGTTCGTCGTTCGCATACGGCGACGCCTTGCCCGCTATCGCTGCCTTCAGCAACCGTTGTGTGATGAGGTCGGGGTACCTCCGGTTGGGCGCGGTCGAATGAACGTAATCGGACACGGCCAGACCAAAGTGCCCGGCTTCGTCGTCGTGCGAGCGTGTGCGCACGTACTCGCCGCGGCCCAGGAGCTTGATGACCGATAGTGACAAGTCCGGGAAGCGCAGAGGATCGGCATGGCGCCGGCGTGTCAGGAATTCGGCGAGTGCCTTCGGATCCGGCTCGGGCGGAAGCTGATCGCCGACCTCACGCGCCAGCGCCTGCAGTCGATCCCAGCGCTTTGGTGACCGCACCACTCGCCGAATCGAGGGCAAGCCCTTCGCCTCCAGATATCGCGCCGTCACGCCGTTGGCCGCGATCATGAGGTCCTCAATCAGCGCGCGTGCGCGATTTTTGGTGATCCGGCTCAGTCCGGCTACGCGACCGCCGGCGAGGACCGGCCGTGCCTCGTTGCTCTCGAAGTCAAGTGCGCCGGCTTCGTGTCTCCTTCCCCGCAGACGTTGCGCGATCCCATCCTGCATGCGCACCTGGTCATCTATTCCCCCGGCCTTGGCCATCTCCGGCGGCACCGGGCCATCGCCGTCGAGCCACGCCGCCACGCTCTCGTAGGCCAGTTTGGCCTGGTTGCGAACGATGGCGCGGCTGACGCTACCCGAGCCCACCGTGCCGTGCGTATCCACGATAAATGAGATGACGATGGCGACGCGGTCCTCATCGGGATTCAGCGACGTGAGATCGGTCGAGAGCCGTTCGGGAAGCATCGGAAAGATCTGCGCCGGTGTATAGACCGACGATGTGTTGTGCTTGGCGTGTTGGTCGAGTGGTGTGCCCATGGCGACGAGGGCATCGACGTCCGCAATCGCTACGAGGATCCTCGCAACCCCGTCATCGACAGGTTCGGCGACCGTCAACTGATCGAGATCGCGCGAATCGTCGTTGTCGATCGAACACCATGGCAGGTGTCGTTGATCCGCAATGTGATCGATGACTGGAGGTTTCAGGCGCTGCGCCTGCGCGATCGCCGCGGGTGGGAAGTCCGGCTCCAGGCCGCGCTCGAGCATCGCCTCGCGCGCCAGGTCCGCCAAGTCTCGAGTGTCCATAGCGTCGCTCGGGGGCGCTTCAATTCGCGGCGAGCAGCGCGGACAAAAACTCGCGCGAGCCGGTGTCGCAGCCTTCGAGGTCATTATCGTCGGTCCGCCCGAAGCACGACTACCGAGGCTCCGCTCTCAGACGGACAAACCTGTGGCTCCGCCTCGCTAGCCGACAGCATCTCTTCCCCGCGCTCCGTGCGGGGAGTTGTCTTGACCGAGAAAACAATTGCCTCGCTTATCGCACACCAGCGGTCAAGACGGCTGGACCTGTAAGAGTTACAGCACCGCAGGGCTGGCTGCCGCGAGCAGGCAAGCCGAGCCGTTGATTCAAAAAGACTCACTCAAGGCCGGATTCCTCCAATTTCAGGGTGGTCTGAAGCTTGCCCTGAATGCAGTGGGGTCTCAGCGGAGACCTGGACCGTTCCAATCGCTTACTGGAGGGATCGCAATGAGACTCATTCGTTCGTTCTCGCTCGCCGCGGTGATGCTGCTTCTTGCCGTGCCGGCGGCGCGCGCTCAAGGGCACGCCAACGTCTTCATCGGCTCCAATTTCTCGGGGGATGCCGGACAGTCGCTGAGCGCCGCTCTCAACAATGGCAGCCATCTGACATGGGGTGGAGGCATCGGGGGGACCATCAAGGGTATCTTCGGCGCTGAAGTCGACCTGGCTTACGCTCGTCACTTCTACGGCAGCGATGACAGCCTTGGCAACAACTACGTCTTCACGCTCATGCCGTCGATCATCGTCGGCGTGCCGGTCGGAGGCGAGAGCGGCCCCGGGTTCCGGCCATATGGAACCGCCGGGTTCGGATTGATCCGACGTGATCTCTCGATTAATGGCGTCGATGCAATCAAGGACAACGACCTCGGCTACAGCGTGGGGTTCGGCGTGGATGGATTTGCGAACACCCACTTCGGCGTGAGAGCCGACTACCGGTACTTCCGCAGCGTCAACGCGGACGAATCGAGCAACGTTGTCGGCATCAGCTTCGACCGCGGCAACTTCAGCTTCTCGCGAGGCACGGTGGGAGCCATCTTCCGCTTCTAACAGCGTCAACCTCATCATCCAACTCTTAACTCCCAACTACCAACTCCCAACTTCCAAAAGGCCAGTCCTCTTTGGGCGTTGGGAATTGAAGATTGGGAGTTGGGAGTTGGAGATTGAGAGTGGTACCATCCGCTCCTCGAACCGCAGAGGAGCGTGTTCATGGCCACCAGCCGACTTATCCGCCCGATCATTGG
>Ga0209382_10000662_pt1 | contig 55994 bp, 53 predicted proteins | sample SoiMetdeltSBSDD5_FD_187599 | JGI IMG/M metagenome (GOLD analysis project Ga0209382, IMG submission 187599) | Bulk soil microbial communities from a Populus tree surrounding site in Tennessee, USA - Soil MetaG P. deltoides SBSDD5 (SPAdes) (version 2) | ecosystem: Environmental > Terrestrial >...
CCCTACCGGCCACGCAGGAAGAGCTTGTCCAGGTCGCCGAGAGTGAGCTGGTACCAGGTGGGGCGGCCATGGTTGCAGCTGCCCGAGCGCTCGGTCGCCTCCATCTCGCGCAGCAGCGCGTTCATTTCCGCGACGCCGAGGACGCGATGCGCTCGCACCGCCGCGTGGCACGCCATGCCCGCGAGCAGCTCGTCGCGTCGCGCCGCGAGCACCTGCGCTGCGCCGAATTCCCGCAGCTCGGCGAGGACGCCGCGCACGAGCGATGCGACGTCGCCGTTCGCCAGGAGCACCGGCGCGGCGCGCACCGCCAGCTCGTTCGGTCCGGCGACGGTCACTTCGAGCCCGAGCGCTTCGAGCGCCTCGGTATTCTCTTCCGCGGTAGCGACGTCCAGCGCCTCGGTTCGGAAGACCACCGGCACCAGCAGCCGCTGGCGCTGCACGGCGCCTGCGTCGATCGAGTCGCGCAGCTTCTCCATGACGATCCGCTCGTGCGCTGCGTGCATGTCGACGAGCACGAGGCCGGCCTCGTTCTGGGCGAGGATGTATACGCCGTGCAGTTGCGCGAGTGCGTAGCCGAGCGGCGCTGCTCCGGAGTCGGGAAGCGGTGCGGGTTGCACCGCGGGCTGCATTGCTGACGATACGAACGACTGATACGCGACGACGGGTTGCTCGACCGCGAAGCGGCCTTGAAACGCGGGGCGAAGCGCCGCCGGGCCGGGCGCGAATTCCGCATAGGCGACCGGCGCTTCCGCGGCGCCCGGCGCCAACGCTCGCGCGACCGCGTGCAAGACGAACTGATGCACGGCTCGTGCATCGCGAAAGCGCACTTCGGTCTTGGCCGGATGCACGTTGACGTCTACGCCGCGCGGATCGAGCTCGAGGAAGAGCAGGTAGGCGGGTTGCCGCTCGCCATGCAGCAGCTCGCGCCAGGCTTCGCGGGCCGCGTGCGCCAGCAGCCGGTCGCGCACGAAGCGGCCGTTGACGAAGAAATACTGCATGTCGGCGCGGCTGCGCGCCGCCTGCGGCGAGCCGGCAAGGCCGCGCAATCGCAGCGGGCCGCTCTCGGCGTCGACGGCGGCGCTCGAATCTACGAACTCGCGCCCGAGCAGCGCGGCGGCGCGCTCGCCGAGCCCCTGCTTGCGCAGATGGCTCGAGACGCGGCCGTTGTGCCGCAAGCTGAATTCCACGTCCGGGCGGGCGAGCGCGACGCGACGGAATACCTCGTCGCAGTGACCGAACTCGGTCGCCTCGGTGCGCAGGAACTTGCGGCGCGCGGGGGTATTGAAGTAGAGATCGGCAACCGAGACGGTGGTGCCCTGCGCGCGCGCCGCGGGCTCGAGGTCGTCCGGACGGACCGCCTCGGCGCGGATCGCGTACCCGTGCGGCGCGTCGGCCGTGCGCGAGGCGATCGAGACGCGCGCGACCGCGGCGATCGATGCGAGCGCTTCGCCGCGAAAGCCCATCGTCGCGACGCCCTCGAGGTCGTCCAGCGTGTGGATCTTGCTCGTCGCGTGACTTGCGAGCGCAAGCGGCAGATCGGCGTGCGCGATGCCGGCGCCGTCGTCCTCGACCTGGATGCGTCGGATCCCGCCCTCTTCGAGCGCGATCGCGATCGCCGTTGCGCCGGCGTCGAGGCTGTTCTCGAGCAGCTCCTTCAGCACCGACGCGGGCCGCTCGACCACTTCGCCCGCTGCGATCTGACTGACGAGCAGCTCGGGAAGAATGCGGATCGCGGGCACGAAAAGAGTATATAGAATTCAGCGATGGAAACCGTCGCCGCGCTGTGGGATCTGGTCGTCCATCTCGACAGCCATCTCGCGGCGTTCGTCTCGCAGCACGGCACCTGGGTCTATGCGCTGCTGTTTGCGATCGTCTTCTGCGAGACCGGGCTCGTGGTGACGCCTTTCCTGCCGGGCGATTCGCTGCTGTTCGTCACCGGCGCGCTCGCCGCGGCGGGCGGCATGGACATCGTCGTGGTGATGTCGGTGCTGGTGAGCGCGGCGCTCAGCGGCGACAACGTCAACTACTGGATCGGGCGGTGGGCGGGGCCGCGCGTATTCCACTACCGCGAGTCACGCTGGTTCAACCCCAAGCACCTGGAGCGCGCGCATGCGTTCTACGAGAAGCACGGCGGCAAGACGATCATCATCGCGCGTTTCGTGCCGATCGTCCGCACGTATGTCCCGTTCGTCGCCGGCGTCGGCGCCATGCCGTACCTGCGATTCCTCGCCTTCAGCATCGTCGGCGCGCTTGTCTGGGTGCTCTCGCTTTGCCTGCTAGGCTATTTCTTCGGCAACCTTCCGGTGGTGAAGAACAACCTGACGCTCGTCATCCTCGGCATCGTGCTGCTTTCCATTTCGCCCGGGATCATCGCCTGGCTCAAGCATCGCCGCACGGCGGCGGAGCCCTCAGTCGAGCGGCCGGTGGAACGCTAGCTGCGCCGGATCGCCCGCCCGGGCGAGCGGACCGTGCGAGCGCGGCGGGTGCTTGGCGATGTACTGCCGGATGCCCGACAGCAGCGCGCGCGCCAGCCGGTCCTGGTAGGCATGGTCGTTGAGCCGCTTCTCCTCCTCCGGATTCGAGATGAACGCGGTCTCGACCAGGATCGAGGGCACATCGGGCGCCTTCAGCACGGCGAAGCTCGCCTGCTCGACGTGCGGCTTGTGGAGCGTGTTGACGGTCCCGAGCTCGCGCAGCACCGAACGGCCGAGGCGCAGGCTGTGGTCCATCGTCGCGGTCTGCGAAAGGTCGAGCAGCGTCTGCGCGAGGTGGCGGTCCTTCACGTCGAGGCTCACGCCGCCGACGAGATCGGCCTCGTTTTCCTTCTTCGCGAGCCAGCGCGCTGCCTCCGACGTGGCGCGCCGCCCGGAGAGCGCAAACACCGAAGAGCCGCGTGCGTCCGGCCGCACGAACGCGTCGGCATGGATCGAGACGAACAGGTCCGCCTTCACCTTGCGCGCCTTCTCGACGCGGACGTGCAGCGGCAGGAAATAATCGGCGTCGCGCGTCAGCAGCGCACGCATGTTCGATTCGGCGTCGATCAGCGCCTTGAGGCGCTTCGCGATCATCAGCGTGATGTCCTTCTCGCGCGAGCCGAGGCGTCCGAGCGCGCCCGGATCCTCGCCGCCGTGACCGGCATCGATCACGATGATCGCGAGGCGCTCGATCTTCGTCGGCTGGGGCCGAGGCGTTGGATAGGGCGTTGGAACGGTTGGCACAGGCGGGATCGCTTTCTCAAACTGCTCGATCAATGCAGCGAGCGGATCCGGCGGGACGAGCGGATAGAGATCGAGGATGAGCCGGTGGCCGTATTCCGCGACCGGCTTCAGCGTGAACGCCTGCGCGTTGACGCTTGTCTTGAGGTCGAGCACGAGGCGCAGCACGCCCGGCCGGAAGCGGCCGACGCGCAGCTTCTCGATGTACGGGTCGCCCGTGGTCACCTTGCCATGCAGCTCGACGAGCGCCGGGCTGAGCTCGGCGCCTTCGAAATCGAGCACCAGGCGTTCCGGATCCTTGAGCGCGAAGAGCGAGTACTTCAACTCGTTCTTCGATTCGATCGTGACGCGCGTGTAGTCGCGCGCCGGCCAGATCCGCGTCGAGACGACCTGGGCTTCGAGCGCGCCTACGAAGAGGCAGAGGGCGAGCGCGAGGACTGCAACCAGTCCGCGCCGGCCGCGCTGCGCGCGCGCAGGCGCGCCAGTCGCCCCGTCCCCGCGAGCTGCAGCTCGAGCTCCAGGTCGGCCGGAGCCAGCAGTCCAGCGGCGCGCTCCGGCCACTCGACGATGCATAACGCATCCGGCCCGAAGTACTCCCTGAACCCTGAGCTTACCCATTCTGTCTTGTCTTTGAATCTATAAAAATCAAAGTGATACAAGTTTAGGCTCGAAAGCTCGTAAACCTCAATCAACGTATAGCTTGGACTCTTGACGCGCCCGGAGTGGCCCAGTGCACCGATGAGCCCTCGCGCCAGCGTCGTCTTGCCCGATCCCAGATCGCCCGACAGGTAGAGCACTCGCCCGGCTTTGGCGCCGGCAGCCAGCGAAGCACCGAGCGCCAGCGTATCCGCTTCCTCCGCAAGCTCAATAAGATGCTCGGTCATGGACTACGCTTCGCTCGCCGCGAGGATCAAGGGATGGGGTGCGGAACTCGGGTTTCAGGCAGTCGGCATCGCCGACGCGGACCTGTCCGCCGCCGAGCCGAGGTTGGCCGAGTGGCTGCAAAGAGGCTGGCACGGCGAGATGGATTATATGGCGCGCCACGGCGTGATTCGCGCGCGCCCGGCGGCGCTGATCCCCGGCACGCTGCGCGTCGTCAGCTGCCGCATGAACTACTCGGCGAGCGACGCAGACGAGCGCGCCGCGCTCGCCGATCGTGCGCAGGCGTACGTTGCCCGCTACGCGCGCGGGCGCGACTATCACACGCTGGTGCGGAGTCGATTGCAGAAGCTCTGCGATCGCATCGAGACGGCTACGGGGCCGTTCGCGTACCGCGCGTTCGCCGATTCCGCGCCGGTGCTCGAGGTGGAGCTCGCTGCGAAGGCGGGAATCGGCTGGCGCGGCAAGAACACGCTGCTACTTTCGCGCGATGCAGGATCGTATTTTTTTCTCGGTGAGATCTACACCAGCCTGCCGTTGCCCGCCGACGAGCCTGCCGCAGAGCACTGCGGGACCTGCCGGGCGTGCATCGACGTCTGTCCGACGCAGGCGATCCGCGCGCCCTACGAGCTCGACGCGCGGCGCTGCATCTCCTACCTCACGATCGAGCACAAGAGCGCGATTCCCGAAGAGCTGCGGCCGCTGATCGGCAATCGCGTCTACGGATGCGACGACTGCCAGGTCTTCTGCCCGTGGAACTCGTTCGCGCAACGCTCGCCCGAGGACGACTTTCGCGTTCGCAACGGCCTGGACCGGGCGACGCTCGTGGACCTGTTCGCCTGGACAGAGGGGGAGTTCGATCTGAAGATGCGCGGCTCGGCAATCCGGCGCATCGGCTACGAGCGCTGGCTGCGCAATCTCGCGGTCGGGCTCGGCAATGCGCCCTCGTCGACGGAAGTCATCGAAGCGCTGCGCAGCCGCGCGGCGCATCCGTCTGCGCTCGTACGCGAGCATGTCGAGTGGGCGCTGCGGATGCACGGCGAGATGCCGTGAACGACTGGGCCGCCGACCGGCTGCTTGCCGGTTTCGAAGCGAAGCGCCTCTCGTTTCCCGACGACTACGACGGGCCGGTCACAGCGACGCTGGTGCGCTTGCCGCACCCGGCTGCATCGCGCGGTGCGGTGCTCTACGTGCACGGCTTCATCGACTATTTCTTCCAGCAGCATCTCGCAGTGCGGTTCGCGCAGGAAGGGTACGCGTTCTACGCGCTCGACCTGCGCAAGCACGGCCGGTCGCTCGCCGCGCATCAGCACCCATGCTTTTGCAAGGACCTGTCCGAGTACTTCGCCGACCTGACGCGTGCGCTGGCGGAAATCGGCGAGCCGGTGCTGCTGGCGGGGCATTCGACCGGCGGGCTGCTGTGCTCGATCTACGCGCACGAGGGCGAGCGGCGTGAGCAGGTGCGCGCGCTCTGGCTCAACAGCCCGTTCTTCGATTTCAAGGTGCGCGGCGCGCGGCGCGCGAAGCTCGCGCTCGGCATCGCGCTCGGCCGCCTGTTTCCGTTCCTGTCCGATCCCAAGGCGGTGCGTCCCGCGTACGTGAAGAGCCTGCACCGTGATTTCGGCGGGGAGTGGGCGTTCGATCTCGCGCTCAAGCCGGTGAACGGGTTTCCCGCCTACTTCGGCTGGCTTGCCGCGATTCGCGACGCGCACGCGAAGGTCCACGCGGGGCTGCGCCTCGCCTGCCCGGTGCTGGCGATGCATTCCGACGAGGCCGACATCATCCTCGACTGGCGCCAGGTCGCGCGGTGGTCGCGTACGCTCGGACCGCGGACCTCGGTGCTGCAATTCCCGGGCGGGCTGCACGACCTCGTACTCTCGCGCAGCGAAATCCGCGAAGAGGTGTTCCGTCAGCTGTTCGACTGGATGGGGCTCAGCGTTCGCGCCTGAGCCACTGGTGGAACGAAAAGAGGTTGCGCCGCCAGAGGTTCGTGTCGTCAACGAAACGATCCTGACCCTCCAGGAATTCACTTGCTGCTTCACGCGGTCCCGGGCCAAAGAGTTCATAGACGGGATGCCCGTTGATGTTCGCATCTTCTACGACGAGATACGACCCGACGGCGACCAGTCTCTGGTAAATGCGCAACTCCTCGCGGACGTGCGCTGCCGTGTGGTCCGAATCGAGCGAGACAAGCCCCCCACCGCGCGGCAGCATCGCGTCCACCGCCTGCCACGTCGCGGGATCGATTGAGCTACCCTCGACCAGCCGAATCCGTGAATGCTTGAGCGTTCGCGCCCTGTCGGTGAGCTTGATATCGACGCCGACGACCAAGGCCCCCGGGCCCGCGCCGATCAGGTCGAGCAACGTTGCGAAGAAGAGTATCGAGCCGCCTTCCGAAACCCCCGTCTGCACGATGAATTCGGGGCGCAACCGGAACACCAGTTCTTGGTAGAGCTGAAGGTCGAACGGGCATTGCATGATCGGATACCCGAGATAGGTGTACTGTTCCCACCCCGCTGCGTGATAGTAGAGCCAATGGAATTGATCCACGGTGGCGCGGACCTGTTCGGCAGGCAGTACGACCTGGTGGTTACTCATCGCGTTACCAAAAATTGCCTTGCCGCGCTTCACGCGTGCAGACGATTTGCATGCTGTCTTTCTCCCACAACCTGAGCACGAGGCTGAAGGGTACGTCCTTTCCGGCGGCGATGCGCAGCACCCGGGCGAGCGCTTCGAGGTCCTGCGCGACTGCGGGGCTGTTCGGCTTCTGCCCGAGCGCCTCCGCCGTCGCAAGCCCCTCCGCCGCCCGATGCCAATGGACTTCCTGCTCGAAATGGTCGTAGGCGAATCCGAACGTGGAGAGAGGCTTTACCCCGAGCGACTGGGCGAGCGCATCGAGCGCGGCGATCTCCAGGTACAAGCCGCGGCCGCGCGCGAAGGCGACCATCGTGTCGCCGCCATACGCGCCGAGCTCGGCCGCGAAGTAAGGCACGATGCGCGGCCTGGGCCGGATCGGCAGCAGCATGCGGGCGACCGCCCAGCCGAAGAGCAGGAAGAAGATCGTGAAAGCCACGAGCTTGGCGGTGATCGAGCCGTCCTCCCGGAACGCATCGAAGGAGGCGAACAATCCGATCGAGGAGAATACGAACCCCGCAGCGAAGATCGAGGAAATCCACCAGGGCATGCGCTCGCGCATGATCCGAACCTGGTAGCGGCACTGCTCATCCAGCGTCATGTCGCGGGCTATGCGACCTTCGCACCCTTCTCGACGAGGAGCGCCCGCAGCACGGAGCGATGGCAGCGCGCCTCGTCTTCACAGTAGCAGCCGACGGAGAAGTCGGCGTGATGAGAGAGCACCGCGAGCAGCTCGAGCGCGTGGCTGTTTTCGGGCGCCGTCATCTCTGCCCGGTATTTCTTCGCGAACGCTGTCCATTCGGCGGGCGTGGCGACTTGCTGGCCGCGCTTCATCGTCTCGAGGCTCGGCGCCAGGTTCGGAAACCAGACGTCGTACCAGTTCTGCGAGGCGAACTCGGCCTTGGGCACGCCGCGCGGCGGCCGGCGCACCGTGCCGATGCGCGTGCCCTCGTCGCTGGTCCTGGGCGTTCCAAGGCGCACGATGCGTACGGTCATGCCCGGAATCGTACGTGCCGAAGCTGCGGATCGGCAACCATAGTGTTGCCACAATTCTTCAGCCCGTTTTCACGCTTTCTCCGCAGCGCCGCCTTCTTCCCGGCTTGAAATGGCATTGCCGGGGATCGGCGTCGACAACTACGGGGGATCGCAATGCTGCAACGTCTGAAGAATCAGCTGGGCTCGATCGTTGATTGGTTTACGAAATCCGCTGCGGGCGCGGGAAGCCACGTGGCGGAGGTGGCAAAGAATGGAACGCAGCGCGCGCGGACGGGATTCAGGGCGGCGCGCGGCGGGCTCGCGGTGCTGGGAATCCTTGGGGCCGGTGGCTACGTGATCTATTTGTATCCGCCGGTGAAGGCGGTCGGGCGCGGCGACGTCGGCGTGCGCACCAGTCGCCTTTCGGGCGAGGTGACCGAGTGGCGCGACGGCAGCGTCTTCGTGATGCCCGGCGTTCACGACTGGCGCATCTTCTCGCTCCGCGACCAGACCTACCGCCCGGCGTCGAGCACGCGCGCCGACGGCCCGAGCCCGTTCCAGTCGGTGGAGGGCCTGTCCCTCGGTGTCGATTTGTCGGTGCGCTACGCGCTCGATCCGGCGAAGCTGCGCGCGATCTCGGCTTCGCTGCCTGAGAACATCGGCGGCGACATCGTCGAGCCCGCCGTCCAGAGCGTGATCTACAAGATTTTCGCCCGCTATACGGTGCGCGAAATCTTCTCGACCAAGCGCGCCGAGATCCAGCAGTCGATCGAGAACGAGCTCAAGGCCCGGCTGGCGGCCGACGGCGTTGCGCTGCGCGGCGTGCTGATCGGCAAGGTCGACCTGCCCGCCGACTACCGGCGCGGCATGGAGTCCCTGCTCGCGGAGGAGCTGGCAACCGAGAAGATGCGCTACACGCTGGAGCTCAAGGACCGCCGGGTGAAGGAGACCGCGCTCGATGGCGAAGCCGACAAGGTGCGGCGCGAGAAGGCTGCCGAGGCCGCGGCCCGCGAGCAGGTGATCGCCGCGAAAGCCCAGGAGGAAGCGATGAAGCACGTGCTTCCGTTCAAGCAACGCCAGGTCGAGCAGCGCCAGCTCGAGGCCGAGGCGGACAAGGTCGCGCGCATCCGCATCTCCGAGGGAAGCGCGCAGGCACGCCGCATCGAGGCGAACGGCGAGGCCGACGCGAGGCAGCGGCTCGCGGAGGCGGAGGTCTACCGGCTGGAGAAGGTCGGCAAGGCGAACGCGGAGCAGATGGCGCGCGAAGGCGCGCTCATCACGAGCCATCCGTTGCTGATCCAGAAGGCGCTTGCCGACAAGCTGTCGGACAAGGTCCAGGTGATCATCGCGCCGCCGCCCGCGGATGGCGGCTTCATCGGCGCCAACCTGATCGGCGCGGCGAGCGCCAAGAGCGGGCACTGACCATGCGCCGCGTAATCATCGGGTGTCTCGCAGTCCTGCTCGCGCCGGTCGCTGCGCTTGCCGGGCCACCGGCCGCGTCCATCGCGCTCGTCCTTCAGGATCAGACTCCGCTGCGCGCCGCGCCGCGCGCCGCAGCAGCGCAGCACGCGTTGCTCTGGCAAGGCGAGGCGCTCGAAGTGCGCGGCGAACGTCTCGACTACCTGCAGGTGTACGACTATCGCCGCGAACGCGGCGGCTTCGTGCGCGCGAGCCAGTTGCGGCGCGTGGTCCTCACGCCAGAGCAGGCGCCGGAGCTGCTTTCCGTAGTGCGCTTTCTGCAGGGCTACCCTGGCACGGAGGCGCTCGGCATCGCGTTTGCGGCAGCCTACATCCAGGCCGCACCCGCCCAGGCGCTCAACAGCGAAGAAGGTGCCGCGGCGCTCGATGCGCTCGGCACGATGGCCGACCGGCTTGCGCAACGCGCTTCCACCGACACGGCGGCGGGCAAGACTACGCAGGCCGTCGCCGCGCACCTCGAGGCCGCCGCGCGTCACGGAGTGCGCTTCACGAGCAACGAGCGCGACGGGCGTGTCTACGTCTGCTACGACGGCGATGCATTCCGGCGGGTGCTCGCGATCAGTTCCGATCCCGCGCAACGCGCGCGCGCGGTGCTTGGCCTTACGCGCCGCGAATGTACGCCCGGCGATCTCCAGCCGACGGAACGCCGGCGCGTCGACGAATGGCGTGCCGAGGTGCTCGATCGTGTGCAGGCCGAGAAGCTGCCGGGCTACCTGAAGAACCGCGTTCTCATGCGCCGCGCCGCGGTGTGGAGCAGCCTCGCGTACCAGCGCGCCCGCGCCGGCGAGGGCGCGGAGACCGCCGCGGCGCGCGCAGTTGCAGAGCTGAGCGGAGTCAACAAGAGCGAGCTTGCCGATGGCGATACCCTCGCGTACAGCGACGCCGCGACGCGCGTCAATGCGTCACGCTGGGCGCTGAGCGCGGTTTCCTCCGCGCCACCCGGCAAGCGTCCTTCGATCACTACGCTTGCCGGCGCGCCGGGCGAGACCTGCATCCTTCTCGTCGATGCGAAGAACGGCGCTGCGCAGCCGCTTGCAAAGCGCTGCACCTACGGAATCGTCTGGCCCGCCTCGGCTACGCTCAACCGCGAAGGCACTGCGCTCGCGATCGCCGTGCAACCCACCGACGCCTGGCGGGAGATGTGGATCTTCCACAAATCCGGCGGAAACTGGACGGTGCGCATCCTTCCGCCGGCGGCCGTGCAGCCGAACGTCGGCTACGCCGAATTCGCCGGATGGGTTCCTGGCGGAACGCAGGTCCTGGTGGCGCGCGAAGCGGTCGGCGATGGACGTTCGCGGCGAAGCTTCGAGCTGATGCGCCTGGATACGCTTGCGCCGCTGCGTCAATCCGGTGATCCGAGCACGCTCGGCGAGTTCCAGCGCTGGCAGGATCCCGCGTGGAAACGCGAGACGCTGGCGATGCGGTAGTTCACCACCGGATCCGGATCGGAAAAGCGGGAGCGAAATCCCGCGAACCTCCTTCCCGTCCGTGGTCCCATTCGAGCTCGAGCAGGGGTACCGGTCCCTCCTGCAGCGAAAAGCACCCGTTCTCTGCAAACCACCGGACGCCGGCGGATACCGGCGTGTCGCAAGCGGCACGCTCGACCGCGATACGCGTCAATGTCCGGCGCGCGCCACGGTGCTCCGGACTTCGGTCCGTCGAACGTTGCGCTTGACCAGAGAGGAAGACCAAAGGGTCTGCATGAAGCCCGGGAGGCGTCACGATCGGAATGCTTGTGCCCGCTGGCAAATACGCCGCCTGGTATTGCCACGTTTCGAATGGCCAGGAGCGAGATTCGCCGCGGAAGCAAAGACCGAACGGCGAAGCGCTGGTTTCGCGCCAGCGCGTTCTCTCGTCCAGTCCGAGCGGCCGGACGATGGTAGAGCGGAGCTCGGCAGGATCCCGCGGCCACAACAGCTCGAAGTAAGCATTCTCGAATAGCGCGCACGCGTTCGCGGTCCCCTGACCACTGTGGACACGGCGCTCCGTGAATGCGAGACCGAATTCAGCAAGTGCTTTCTCCGCCGCGTCGGCGTCGGTCGTTGCAAAGAACACGTGGTCGAGCTCCCACATGCCTACTCGACGCGCGCGCCCGAAGCCTTGACGACCGGCGCCCATTTTGCGATCTCAGCCTTGACGAACGCGCCGAACTGCTCCGGCGTAGTCGGGATGAAGCGCGCGCCTTCGGCGGGCAGCCGCGCCTGGATCACGGGCGATTGCATGGTGCGCAGGACTTCCGCGTTCCAGCGCTGCACGATCTCCGGCGGCGTCCCGGCCGGAGCGAACAAGCCGATCCAGTTGTTGACTTCGAAGCCGGGCAACGCTTCGCCGACGGTCGGCAGCTCGGGTGCGGCGGCGGAACGCGCTGCGCCGATCGTCGCCAGCGCTCGTAGCTTGCCGGCCTTCGCATGAGGAAGCACGGTAGGCATCGTCGCGAAAAGCAGCGACGTCTGGCCGGCCAGCAGATCCGTGATCGCGGGGACATTGCCCTTGTACGGGACGTGGACCATCTCGACTTTCGCCAGCGCCTTGAAGAGCTCGCCGGCGAGATGGCTCGCCGTGCCCATGCCTGCCGACGCGTAGGTCATCACGCCCGGCTTCGCGCGCAACAGGCCGATCAGTTCCGGCACGCTTTGGGCGGAAACCGAAGGATGCACGACGAGCAGGCCTTCTGCTTCGAGCACGTGTGCGATCGGCGCGAAGTCGCGCACCGGATCGTACGGCATCTTCGCGAAGAGCGAGACGTTGACCGCGTGCGTGCCGAGGCTGCCCATCGCGAGCGTGTACCCGTCCGGCGGCGATTTCGCCACTGCGTCGGCGCCGATGTTCCCACCCGCGCCGGTGCGGTTTTCGACCACGACCGGCTGGCCCCAGGATTCGCCGACCCGCGTCCCGATCAGTCTTGCATACAGGTCGGCGATTCCGCCGGCCGGGAACGGCACGATGATCCGGATCGGTTTCGCGGGATAAGTTTGCGCGGCAGCAGGGAACGTCGCTGACAGCAGTGCAGCGAAAATAATGCGAGCGATCTTTTTCATGTCGTCAGGTTCCTTGCCAGGGTGATCTCCACGTCGGTCCCGATCGGGTAGGGCTTGGAAGCAAGGACGCGATAACCCAGCTTCTCGTACACACGCAGATTGGATGGAATGCTCGCGCGGACTTTCACCTCTACCAGTGAAACGCCGCGCTTGCTTGCGCTCGCCTCGATCGCTCTCGTAAGCGCCGCAGCGACTCCGCGTCCGCGATAGGCCGGAAGCACTCCGATCCGCTCGCCATATACGTGGTCGGGAAAAACACGAAAGCGTGCGCTTCCCACAATCGCTTCGTTCACGAACGCAAGAAAGGCGCCACCGCTCGCGATGCCTGATCGAACTTCCTCGAGCGTTTCGCGCAGCGCGCCGCTCTCCGGATACAGCTTGCCGCGGTATTCCTCGAACGCCAGGCGCATTGCAGCAAACACCTGCTCGGCCTCTTCGACTGCCGCAGCCTGGATCCGCAAGCTCATCCGTCGGAGCCGTGTTCTCCGAAACGCTCGAAGATCGTCATGACGCTAGCGCATCGCGCCGGGCATGCCGCCGTCGACCACGACGACCTGACCGGTCACCGACTCGGCCCGACAGAAGGTGACGACCTGATCGGCGATGTCCTGCGCGCTTCCGCTGCGGCCGAGCACCACCTGTTTTCGCGCGCCCTCGACGACCGCCTCCGGCAGGCGTCGCGCCATCCGCGTTCCTTCGACCAGCCCGGGCGCGATGCAGTTGACCGTGACCTCGGGTGCGAGGGCGACCGCGAGGCAGCGCGTCAGGTGAATCAGCCCTGCCTTGCTCGACGAGTAGGCGATGCTGCTGCTCGACGGGTAGAGGCCGCCCGTGGAAGCGATATTCACGATCCGTCCTTGTCCATGCGCGCGCAGGTGCGGCGCAAGCGCCCGCGCGAGCAGGAACGGGCCACGCAGATTCGTCTCCAGCACGCGGTCCCAGATCTCCGCCGTCAGCGGGTCGAGCTCCTTGAACGGAATGCCGATGTTCCAGGCTGCGTTATTGACCAGGATGTCGATGCGCCCGAACTCTTCGACGAACTTTTTCGATACCGCTTCGATCGCGCCCGGGTCGCGCTGATCCAGTTGCACGGCCACGCTGCGTCGCCCGAGTCCTCGCACTGCGTTGACGGTCTCAGTCGCCTTGTCCAATGCGCCGACATAGGAGATGGCGACGTCGGCACCGGCGGCAGCGAGCGCCCTCGCGATCGCGCCGCCGATATCGCCGGAGCCTCCGGTGACGAAAGCCGTCCTGTTCGCGAGATTCATGGCATCTCCCTTTTTCTCGGCGGCAGAAAGATCAGCGTGACGACGGTCGCTATCGCCCATAGCGCGTACGCGGTGGCAAACACCCACTCCGGAGCGCGATAGTAGAGCAGCCGGTAGATCCAGCGCCCGATGAAGGACTCCGGGCGCACGCCGCCGCGAAGCATGTCCTCCCAGATGGTTAGCGGGCACGCGAAGCCGAGCAGCGCCTCACCGGCGACGAACACGATCGCGCCGAGATGTCCATAGCGGAACCAAGGATTGCAGACCCACGCCCAGCCCGCGGCCGCGCCGATCCACACGAGGATCAGCCCGCCGACGATGAAGGCGACGATCGCAAAGTGAAGGACGAGAAGGGCGTCGGCGGCAAGCGGCTGCACGCCGCTAGCCTTTTTCCTGCGGCCTGCGCGGGTCGGCGATCCATTCGCTCCACGAACCCGCATAGAGCCGCGAGCCGGTGAGCCCCGCAACCTCCATCGCGAGGGCGTTGTGGCACGCGGAGACGCCCGAGCCGCAGTAGTTGACGACTTCGTCCGGGCGCCGGTTGCCGAGTACCGCCGCGAATTCTTTCTTTAGCTCCTCTGGCGACTTGAAGATGCCAGCGGAGAGGTTGTCGCTGTTGTTGCGATTGAGCGCGCCCGGAATGTGGCCCGCAACCGGATCGATCGGCTCGACTTCGCCGCGGTAGCGTTGCGCGGAGCGCGCATCGAGGAGAAGGTCTTTGCCGAGATGCGATTCGACGTGGCTGACATCCACGGCCATTCCGGCGCGCAGATTCGCTGGATACTTCGTCGCAGGGAAATGAGGAACCTCAGCCGTCATCGGCCGATTTTCTTTCACCCATTTCGCGAGGCCGCCATCGAGCACCGCAACCGCGTCGTGGCCGACCCAGCGCAGCATCCACCACAGTCGCGCCGCGAATGCGCCGCTCGCCTGGTCGTAGCAGACGATTGTGTCGCCGGGCTTCAATCCCTGTTTTCCAAGCCACGCCGCAAAGGCGACGGCGTCCGGCAACGGGTGCCGCCCGTTCTTGCCGGACTTCGGCGCCGAGAGATCGCGATCGAGATGCGCGAAGAGCGCTCCCGGAACATGCGCCTTCGTGTATTCCTCCATCCCCCAGTCGGGCTTGCCGAGGTCATGGCGGCAATCGAAGACGCGCCACTCGGGATGACGCGCAAGCGCTTCGGTGGAGACGAGCGGGCTCAAAGGCCGAGCTTTCTCCGCACCCACTCGTGGAAGTGCATCTCTGCGTCCTCGAGCGGCGACTGGTACGGGCCCGCGTCATCCAGCCCCTGGCGATGCAGCGCGCGCCGGCCGCGATCCATGCGCATGCAAAGCAACGTGTCCTCGGCCGCGGTTTCCACGTACGCGGCCTGTTGCGCCTCGACGAAGTCGCGCTCGAACAGCGCGATCTCCTCGGGGTAGTAGAACTCGACGACGTTGACCGTCTTGTCCGGGCTCTCCGGGATCACCTGCGATACGACGAGCACGTTCGGATACCACTCGAGCATCACATTCGGAAAGTAGCTCATCCACAGCGCGCCATATTTCGGCGCGCGGCCTTCGAGCGCCTTCAGGCAGGCCGCGTGCCAGCGCCGGTACGCGGGCGTGCCGGGCTGCTCGAGCGCGTTCTTCGCCGCGACGATCTGCACCGAATACTCGCGACCGAACGCGTAGCTGACGTCTTCGCAATTGGCGAAGTTGCCGAGCCCGGGATGGAACGGGTCTACGTGGTAGAGCTCGAGATACACCTCGAGGAACGTCTTCCAGTTGCACGGCACGTGGTCGACCAGCACTCGATCGAGCACATACGTCGAGAAGTCGAAGTCCGCAGCGACCGGAAGGTCGGCGAGATCGGCGCGCGGGTCGCGGTTGCCCTCGAACAGCAACCCGTTCCACTCGCGCAGCGGAGTGGACTGCAGCTTGACGCACGGATTCTCGGGGAACTGCGGCGCACCGAGCAGATTGCCTTGCAGGTCGTAGGTCCAGCGGTGCAGCGGGCAGACGATGTTCTGTGCGTTGCCGTGGCCCTCGAGCAGGATCGCCTGCCGGTGCCGGCAGACGTTGGACAGCAGCTCGACGCCGGATGCATTGCGCACCAGCACCTTCGCGCTGTCCATCGAGTCGAGCACGCGGTAGTCACCGACGTTCGGCACCATGCGCTCGTGCCCGACGTACCTCGGGCCGGCTGCGAAGATCCGCTGTTGCTCGAGCTCGTAGATCGCCGGATCGAAATACCACGACACCGGAAGCTGGCAGCGAACCGGTGCGAGACGCTGTGGAGACGCCAGATCGGTCATGGAGTCCAGGTGCCGCGATTCAACGTACTGAAAAGGCGCGCATTCTATCCTAGCGGACCTTTGACCGGGGCGCAGCGCTCCGGTATGGTCCGCATATGTCCAAGTCGCCCCGCGACGAGCTGCCGGGCGAGGCCAAATCCCCGGGTGAGCTGACGTTCGAAAAGGCGCTCGCCGAGCTCGAGCGAATCGTAGACCGGATGGAAGGCGGCGAGCTGTCGCTCGAACAGGCGCTCGCTTCGCACAAGCGCGGCCTCGAGCTCGCAAAGTTCTGTCAGTCCCGCCTGGAGACCGCCCAGCAGCAGGTCCGGGTGCTCGAGGGCGACGTCCTCAAGCCGCTCGCTGCAGCCGCGGCAGCCGATGAAGATGAATGAGGCGGATGGTGCTGCGCTGACCGCCGCGATTCCTTTTGCGGCCTGGATGGGCTCCGTCCAGGCACGGATCGAACGCTCGCTCGCCCGGCTGCTGCCCGCGCCCGGCATTTCTCCCCGGCGGCTCCACGATGCGATGCGCTACGCGACGCTCGAGGGCGGCAAGCGCGTCCGTCCGCTGCTGTGCTTCGGCGCGGGCGAGCTGGTCGGCGCCGCTCCCGAACGCCTCGAGGTTGCCGCGTGCGCAATCGAGATGATCCATGCCTACTCGCTGGTCCACGACGACCTGCCTTGCATGGACGACGACGTCCTGCGGCGCGGCAAGCCGACCGTGCACGTCGAATATGACGAAGCGACCGCGCTGCTCGTCGGCGATGCGCTGCAGTCGCTTGCCTTCCAGCTGCTTGCCGAGCACCGGCTCGCCGACGATCCGGCCGTGCAGCTCGAAATGGTGCGCACGCTTGCAGTTGCGTCAGGTTCGCGCGGCATGGCAGGCGGCCAGCAGGTCGATCTCGAGGCGACCGGCAAGCCGCTCACGGTGCCGGAGCTCGAGTCGATGCACATTCACAAGACCGGGGCGCTGATCCGCGCGGCGGTAATGCTCGGCGCCGCCTGCGGCGCGCCGCTCGCGTCCGAGTTGCGCGCGCGCCTGGACCGCTTCGTCAGCTGCATCGGCCTTGCGTTCCAGGTCGTCGACGACGTGCTTGACGCCGACGCGAGCACGGCGACGCTCGGCAAGACGGCCGGCAAGGATTCGAGGAGCGGCAAGGCGACGTTCGTTGCGGTGATGGGCGTTGCGCGGGCGCGCGAATTCGCCGAGGAGTTGCGCAGCGAAGCGCGTGCCGCGCTCGGCGCGTTCGGCGAGCGCGCACTGCGCCTCGCCGAGCTGGCCGATTTCATCGTGCGCAGAAAGTTCTGAAACGATCGCGGCAACGCCGCGCGCGCCGCTACAATTCGCACATGTACGAGCTCCTGCAAACCATCAACGACCCGTCCGAGCTGCGCAGGCTCGAGCGCAAGCAGCTTCGCCCGCTCGCCGACGAGCTGCGCGCTTTCGTTCTCGACTCGGTCTCGCGGACCGGCGGCCACCTTTCGTCCAACCTCGGCACGGTCGAGCTGACGATCGCTCTGCACTACGTGTTTGAAACGCCCGAGGATCGAATCGTGTGGGACGTCGGGCACCAGACCTACCCGCACAAGATCCTCACCGGCCGGCGCGAGAAGATGCCGACGCTTCGCCAGCTCGGCGGCGTCTCCGGGTTCCCGCGCCGCTCGGAATCGATCTACGACACCTTCGGCACCGCGCATTCCTCGACGTCCATCTCCGCCGCGCTCGGCATGGCGGTCGCGGCGAAGGCGAAGGGCGAAAAGCGCCGCTGCATCGCGGTGATCGGCGACGGCGCGATGTCGGCCGGCATGGCGTTCGAAGCGCTGAACAACGCCGGCGCGATGGACGTGAACCTGCTGGTCATCCTGAACGACAACGAGATGTCGATCTCGCCGCCGGTCGGCGCGCTGACGAACTATCTCGCGCGGCTGCTCTCGGGCAGCGTCTACGAGACCGCGAAGCGCGCAGGCGAGCGCGTGCTGCGGCGCGTGCCCGCAGTGCTCGAGCTGGCGCGTCGCGCCGAAGAGCATGTCAAGGGCATGGTCACGCCGGGGACGCTGTTCGAGGAGTTCGGCTTCAACTACATCGGCCCGATCGACGGGCACGACCTGGACGCGCTGATTCCTACGCTCGCGAACATCCGCAAGCTCTCGGGGCCGCAGTTCCTGCACGTCGTGACGAGGAAAGGGCAGGGATACAAGCTCGCCGAGGACGACCCGGTCACGTACCACGGCCCGGGAAAATTCGATCCCGGCCAGGGAATCCAGAAGAGCACCGGCGGCAAGCCGACGTATTCGCAGATCTTCGGCGACTGGTTGTGCGACATGGCGAAGCTCGATGCGCGCCTGATGGCGATCACGCCCGCGATGCGCGAAGGTTCGGGCATGGTGCGCTTCTCGGAGGAATTCCCGGAGCGCTACTTCGACGTTGCGATCGCCGAGCAGCACGCCGTCACGTTCGCCGCCGGGCTCGCCTGCGACGGCATGCGGCCGGTGGTCGCGATCTATTCGACGTTCCTGCAGCGCGGATACGACCAGCTGATCCACGACGTTGCGATCCAGAACCTGCCGGTGCTGTTCGCGCTCGACCGCGGCGGGATCGTCGGCGGCGACGGGCAGACGCATAACGGGGCATTCGACTTCGCTTATCTGCGCACGCTGCCGAACCTCACCGTGATGGCTCCGGCCGATGAAAACGAATGCCGTCTGATGCTCTACACCGGCTTCAAGCTCGATTCGCCTTCCGCGGTGCGCTATCCGCGCGGCAGCGGCCCCGGCGTGGCGATCGAGCCGGAGATGCGCGCGCTGCCGATCGGCAAGGGCGAGGTGCGGCGCGAGGGAAAGCGGATCGCAATCCTCGCTTTCGGCTCGATGCTGAAGCCCGCGCTCGAGGCGGCGGCGAGCCTCGACGCCACGGTTGCCAACATGCGCTTCGTCAAGCCGCTCGATGCAGAGCTCGTCAAGCGCCTCGCGCTTTCTCACGAGCTGCTGGTAAGCGTCGAGGAGCACCAGGTGATGGGCGGCGCGGGCAGCGCGGTGTGCGAAGCCCTCAACGCGCTCGGGATCGAGAAGCGGGTGCTGCTGCTCGGGTTGCCGGACCGTTTCATCGAGCACGGCGATCCGGCGAAGCTGCTCGCATCGGTCGGTCTGGACGGCGACGGCATCCTCAGGTCGGTGGCCGCCGCGTTCCCGCCGGTGCTCGTTCGCGGAGTAAAATCGACGCCATGAAAGCGCGCGACCTGCACAACATCCCCGACGTCCAGGCTTCGCCGGACTCGCGCAAGCTCGCGATCGACAAGGTCGGCGTCAAGTCGATTCGCCACCCGGTGAGGATCATGGAGCGCTCGGGCGGGGCACAGCACACCGTCGCGCTCTTCAACATGTACGTTGCACTGCCGCACCACTTCAAAGGCACGCACATGTCGCGCTTCGTCGAGATTCTCGAGGCGCACGAGCGCGAGATCACGATGCAGTCGTTCCAGGCGATGCTGAAGGAGATGGTGCAAAAGCTCGAGGCCGAGGAAGGCCATATCGAGATGACGTTTCCGTATTTCATCGAGAAGGCGGCGCCGGTGTCGGGCGTCAAGAGCCTGATGGATTACGAGGTCACCTTTCACGGCGAGCTGAGGAAACGCAGGCAGGCGTTCACGATGAAGGTGGTGGTGCCGGTCACCAGCCTGTGCCCGTGCTCGAAGAAGATTTCGGCGTACGGCGCGCACAACCAGCGCTCGCACGTCACCGTGGCGGCGCGCACCAACGATTTCGTCTGGATCGAGGAGATCGTCGACCTGGTCGAGAAGCAGGGCTCGAGCGAGCTGTACGGCCTGCTCAAGCGCCCGGACGAGAAATACGTGACCGAGCGCGCCTACGATAATCCGAAATTCGTCGAGGACATGGTGCGCGACGTGGCCGCCGTGCTCAACCTCGACGAGCGGATCGACGCCTACGTCATCGAGTCCGAGAATTTCGAATCGATCCACAATCACTCCGCCTACGCTCTCATCGAACGCGACAAAAGGGATCGCTAGCTTCGTGCTGGCGTGGCTCGGCATGAGCGGCGCCGATGCGCAGGACTTCGCAGCGCAGCGCGCCCGCATGGTCGCCGAGATCGACGCGATGTACGCCGAGACGCGCGCCGAGACCGGGCTCGCGGCGATGGCGCCGCGCGTGCGCGCGGCGCTGGCCAAGGTCGAGCGCCACCGTCTCGTGCCGGCCGACCAGGCGAACCTCGCCTACCGCAATCATCCGCTGCCGATCGGCCACAGCCAGACGATCTCGCAGCCCTACATCGTCGCGCTGTCGACCGACCTGCTCGCTCCCGAGCCGAATCACGTGGTTCTCGAAGTCGGCACGGGGTCGGGCTATCAGGCCGCGGTGCTCGCGGGGCTCGTCAAGCAGGTCTACACGATCGAGATCGTCGAGGCGCTCGGCCGGACCGCGGAGTCGCGCCTCGCGGCGCTCGGCTACAAGAACATCGAGGTCCGGATCGGCGACGGCTACAAGGGATGGCCGGAGAAGGCGCCGTTCGACGGGATCGTGGTGACGGCCGCGGCGCCGCGCGTGCCGCAGGCGCTCGTCGACCAGCTCAAGCCCGGGGGGCGGATGGTGATCCCGGTGGGCGAGCGCTGGGAGGTGCAGCAGCTGCTTCTCATCGTGCGCAAGGCGGACGGCACGGTCGAGCAGAAGAATGTGCTGCCGGTGCGCTTCGTGCCGCTCGTTCCCGGGCGATAGAATCCGAACAACGGAGGAGGTGTTCATGAAAACGATCGCAGGCGTAGTCGCCGGGCTGGCGTTTGCCGGTGCGGTACAGGCGCAGTCCACGCTCGACGCCGTCAAGGCGAAAGGATTCGTGCAGTGCGGCGTGAACACCGGCCTCGCCGGTTTCTCGCAGCCTGATTCGAAAGGCGTGTGGAAGGGAATCGACGTCGACCTGTGCCGCGCGGTTGCGGCTGCGGTGTTCGGCGACGCGTCCAAGGTGCGCTATACGCCGCTCACCGCGCAGCAGCGCTTCACCGCGCTGCAGTCCGGCGAAGTCGACCTGCTGGCGAGAAATACGACCTGGACGATCACGCGCGACACCAGTCTCGGCCTCAATTTCGTCGGCGTGAACTTCTACGACGGGCAGGGGTTCATGGTGCCGAGGAAGCTCAACGTCAAGAGCGCCAAGCAACTGAACGGCGCGACGATCTGCGTGCAGCCCGGGACCACGACCGAGCTCAACCTCGCCGACTACTTCCGCGCCAACCGGATGACGTTCAAGCCGGTCGTGATCGAGAAGCTGGAGGAGGTGACGAACGCGTACTTCTCCGGGCGCTGCGATGTGTTCACGACCGACGTCTCCGGGCTCGTGAGCGTGCGCGGCTCGCGGGCGCCGAAGCCCGACGAGCATGTGATCCTGCCCGAGGTGATCTCCAAGGAGCCGCTCGGGCCGGCGGTGCGGCACGGCGACGATCGCTGGTTCGACGTCGTGAAATGGTCGCTGTACGCGATGCTCGAGGCCGAGGAGATGGGCCTCACCTCGAAGACGATCGATCAGGCGCTCGCGAGCAAGGATCCGGCGGTCCAGCGCTTCGTCGGCGCGAGCGGCGACATCGGCAAGATGCTCGCGCTGGACAACCGCTGGGCGTTCAATATCGTCAAGCAGGTCGGCAACTACGGCGAGTCGTTCGAAGCGAACCTCACGCCCCTGGGCTTCGAGCGCGGCATCAACGCGCTCTGGACCAAGGGCGGCCTGATGTACGCACCGCCGATTCGTTGAACCCGCGTCGCCTCCGCGCCGCGCTCTACCAGGCGGGGCTGGCGGCGGCGGTTGCGCTGGTCGCCTGGTATTTCATCTCGAATACCGCGACCAATCTCGAGTCGCGCAGGATCGCGAGCGGCTTTGCGTTCCTCGGGCGCGAGGCGGGATTCGAGATCGGCGAGACCACGTTCATCGCGTACAGCGCAGCGGACAGCTATCTGCGCGCGCTCGCGGTCGGCCTGCTCAACACGTTCCGCGTCGCGGCGATCGGCGTCGTGGCCGCGACGCTGCTCGGCGCGCTGATCGGCCTCGCGCGCCTCTCACCCAACTGGCTGCTCGGCAAGCTCGCGGCCGGCTATGTGGAAGTGATCCGCAACGTGCCGCTGCTCGTGCAACTCTTCTTCTGGTACGCCGTCATTGCGGAAAACCTGCCCGGCCCGCGTGATGCGCTGCAGCCGTTGCCGGGCGTGTTCCTCAGCAACCGGGGGATCGTGCTCCCGGCGGTCGCGTCGTGGTTGCCGTTCGCGCTCGAGATGCCGCGCCTCGAAGGCTTCAATTTCGTCGGCGGCAGCGCGCTGACGCCGGAGTTCGCGGCGCTCGTCGCGGGTCTCGTCATCTATACCGCGGCGTTCATCGCCGAGATCGTCCGCGCCGGCGTGCTCGCAGTGAGCCGCGGGCAGGTCGATGCTGCGTACGCGGTCGGCCTCACGCGGCGCGCGGCGCTGCGCTATGTGATCCTGCCGCAGGCGCTGCGCCTCGTCGTCCCGCCGATGACCAGCCAGTACCTCAATCTCACCAAGAACAGCTCGCTTGCGGTGGCGATCGGCTACCCGGACCTCGTCTCGATCGCCAACACGACGATGAACCAGACGGGGCAGGCGATCGAGGGCATCGCCATCATCATGGCGGTGTACCTGACGATCAGCCTCTCGATCTCGGCATTCATGAACGCGTACAACCGCCGCGTCGCGCTGAAGGGAACGCGCAGATGAGCGCCGCGCTCGCGTGGCTGCGCGCCAATCTGTTCTCCAGCGTGCCGAGCACGATCGCGACGCTGGTGCTCGCGTGGCTCGCGTTCAAGCTGCTGCCGCCCTTCGTCGACTGGGCGTTCTTCGATGCAGTGTGGCGCGGGGATTCGCAGGCCTGCCGCCAGGCGAAGGGCGAAGGCGCCTGCTGGGCGTTCATCGCCGAGAAGCATCGCTTCATCTTCTTCGGTACGTACCCTTACGAGCAGCACTGGCGTCCCGCGACCACGATCGCGGTGCTCCTCGCGCTCTATGCGATCTCGGCATGGCGCCGCGCGTGGCACTCGTGGCTCGCGCTGGTGTGGGCCGCCGGCCTCGCCGTGATCGGCGTGCTGATGTGGGGCGGAGTATTCGGGCTCTCCTACGTTGAGAACGAGCGCTGGGGCGGGCTCGCGCTTACGCTGCTGCTCGCGACGTTCGGCATTGCGTTTGCGTTCCCGCTGTCGATCCTGCTCGCGCTCGGGCGGCGCTCGCAGCTGCCGCTGGTGCGCGCGTTCTGCATCGGCTACATCGAGCTTGTGCGCGGCGTGCCGCTGATCTCGCTGCTCTTCATGGCATCGGTGATGCTGCCGCTGTTTCTTCCCGAAGGCGTGACGATCGACAAGCTCCTGCGCGCGCAGATCGCGATGATTCTGTTTGCGGCCGCCTATCTCGCCGAAGTGGTGCGCGGCGGACTGCAGTCGGTGCCGCGCGAGCAGTACGAGCAGGCCGACGCGCTCGGCCTCGGCTACTGGCAGAAGACCGGGCTGGTCATCCTTCCCCAGGCGCTGCGCGTCGCGATCCCGCCGCTCGTCAATACCTTCATCGGCTTTCTCAAGGACACGTCGCTCGTGGTGATCATCGGGCTCTTCGACCTGCTGACCGCGGTGAAGGTGGCGCTGCAGGAGCCGGCATGGACCGGGTTCGGGATCGAAGCGTACCTGTTCGCTTCGCTCGTCTATTTCGTGTTCTGCTACGCGATGTCGCGCTACAGCCAGGGCCTGGAGCGCGACCTGGCGCCCGACGCCCGCCCGGCGCTCAGAAACGGCGCTTGAGCGTCATCGAATCGCCGCTGCGGAACATCTCCACGCGGTTGAGAAAGCTCATGCCGAGCAGCGCGACGTCCAACCCCTGCTCGAGCACGAGCGCATCCACGTTCTGCAGCTCGATTGCGCCGACGCGCACGCTGTCGAGCTTGACGCGCCACGCGGGCGCGGGGCCGTTGGCGGTGTGAATGGTGGCTGGACGGCCCTTGCGGTAGTCGAGGCCGAGCCGCACCGCGTCCGCGGCCGGCAGCGCGATCGAGGTCGCGCCGGTGTCGAGGATGAAGCGCATCGAGCCGCCGTTGATCGCCCCTTCGGCGTGGAAGTGCCCGCGCCCGTCGGCCGCGAGCACCGCGCTCTGGCGATCGTCCGACGCGCTCTTCGCGGTGTAGTGCTGCCCGCGCTGCAGCGTGTGCCGCTTGCCTTCGATGTCCACCGTGGCGCGATCCTTGCCGACCGAGATCACGCTCACCGGGCCGAACTTCTGGCCGGCGCGCACCGTCCTCGGCTCGCCGCCGTCGATCGAGAGTATCGCGGCCTGGTCGCCGAACGTGCCGATCAGCTGCACGTCGAGCGCCCACGCCGGCGTCGCCGCGACGAGCAGCGCGAGCGCACTAGAATATCGGTCGATGAAACCGGTCGGCATCGTTCGAACCACGCGCACGGAAGGCCCCGGCTATTTTGCCACCTTCCTCGAGCGCAGGGCGGTCCCGTGGACGCTGCTGGCGATGGACTCGGGCGACACCGTGCCGAAGGACGCGCGGGGATTCTCCGGGCTCGCGTTCATGGGCGGTCCGATGAGCGTGAACGACGATCTGCCGTGGATTGCGCCGCTGCTCGAGCTGATTCGCGGTGCGGCGCGCGACGACGTGCCGACGCTAGGGCACTGTCTGGGCGGGCAACTGATCAGCAAGGCGCTCGGCGGGACGGTGACGCGCAACCGCATTGCGGAGATCGGCTGGGGCGAGGTGCAGGTCGAGGACAACGGAGTCGCGCGTCAGTGGTTCGGCGATGCCGCCGGGTTCGAGTCGTTCCACTGGCACGGCGAGACGTTCACGATCCCGCTCGGCGCGACGCGCGTGCTGTCCAATGTGCACTGCGCAAACCAGGGCTTTGCGCTCGGCAAGCATCTCGGCCTGCAATGCCACGTCGAAATGACCGAGGAAATGGTGCAGGTGTGGTGTCGCGACGGCCGCAGGGAGATCGAGGAGGGTGCGGCGAGCGCGGCCGTGCAGCAGCCGGAAGAAATCCAGCGCGACCTCGCGGCGCGCATCGACCGGCTGCACCAGGTTGCGGGCCGCGTCTACGACCGCTGGCTGGACGGAGTGGGCCGCTGAAGCTGTTCTGTGTCCTGGTGCTGCTTGCCTTCATCGCGCCGGTAGACGCCGGCAATGTAGTCAAAAAGCAACGGGTCTTCGTAACAGTCGGGAAGGCAAACCATATTTGCCACGACGTAGCGAAGCGAGTTGCCCGGCTCTCTTTAGCCGAACTTGACTCAGGCAAGATTTCGAATGCTTTGGACGCGGATAATTGGCATACAACTTCGGTGCAATGGACGCCGTTAAATGGCATACCCATCGAAGTACGTCTTCGCCATCGAAATTTCGATCTGGACAACGACGGCAACGAGGAGGTCATCGTCTCTTCGCGCGGCCATCTCAGACTGATGGAATACGAACACTGGGATCTGGTATCGCGAACAGAATTTGCGACGTACCAGCAAAACGGCGTTGTTGGTCGAGACTACTACGCGCGGGAAGTTGAGCCGGTGGCGCAGTTAAGTGGCGACGCCGTCGACTTCGATGGGAGTGGTGTGTCCCTGGGCGCGTATATGGTGCCTTGGTCCCTTAACGGGCGGAACTATGTGGTGTTTCAGCAAACCACATTCGGCCATCGCACCCGTTTCGGAGCTCACATTCTCGTTACCCAGTTTGAGAAACATCCCTACGGCGACGGATCTCGCTGGAAACCAATGAAAGTAATCTGCGCGATCCGCGACCGCAGCTAGCGCCGGTTCAGCCGCACGAGATCCTCCAGCCAGCGCTGGGTCGTCGAGCGGATCCAATCGAGGTCCTGCTTGCCTTCATAGTTGCTGTAGATCACGAGCTGCAGCACCTTGCCGCGCAGCAGGAACATCGTATGAGTCGAGACGATGTACCGCCATTTGTCGCTTTCCCAGAACTTGGTCGCGCGAACGAGCAGCCGCGCCCCCTGCAGCACGCTCACCGCGTCGGCGTCACGCCGCAGCTCCGCCAGCAGGCTCTGCGTGCCCTCGGGTAGCGTATCCAGGTGCTTGATGTAGTCGTCGCCGCCCGCGGCAGGGCCCATCTCGCGCATCGAGTCGCCGACGATCGTCGCGAAGCGCGCGCTGTCCACGCGCTCCTTCTCGAGCCGTACCGGCGTCGCGATGACCATGTAGCGCCGGAAGATGGGCGGATCGCCGGACATGAACGCGCGCAGGTCGGCATCGGTGAGCGCGAACAGCAGCACCCGTTCGGAAGCCGTGGCGAGCGTATCGGCGAGCTCCTGCAGGCGAGGCGACCCAAGATGCAGCGAATCGGAAAACCCGGGAGGCGTATCGAGCACCAGGCGTTCCGTGCCGATGATCGCCGGCACCGGCGCTGCCGCGCTGTTCAGAGCGAAGGCAGCGAGCAGGGACGCGAAAATGCGCACGACGCTCATTCTACGTATGATCTGCAATTCGTGGAGCACAGCAACTTGGCGAAGATTCTCGGCGCGCTACCCAAAGGGCAAAAGGTCGGCATCGCGTTCTCCGGCGGCCTCGACACGAGCGCGGCGGTGCACTGGATGCGCGCGAAGGGCGCGATTCCGTACGCGTACACCGCGAACCTCGGCCAGCCGGACGAGGCGGACTACGCAGAGATTCCGCGCAAGGCGCTCGCCTACGGCGCCAAAGTAGCGCGGCTCGTCGAATGCCGGCCGCAGCTCGTCGCTGAGGGCATCGCGGCACTGCAGTGCGGAGCGTTCCACATTTCCACCGGCGGGGCGACCTACTTCAACACGACGCCGCTCGGGCGCGCCGTGACCGGAACGATGCTCGTGGTCGCGATGCGCGACGACGGCGTGGACATCTGGAGCGACGGCAGCACGTTCAAGGGCAACGACATCGAGCGCTTCTACCGCTACGGCTTGCTGGCGAACCCCGCCTTGCGGATCTACAAGCCATGGCTCGACCAGCGCTTCATCGACGAGCTCGGCGGGCGCAAGGAGATGTCCGCCTACCTGGCCAAGGCGGGCTTCAAGTACAGGATGAGCGCGGAGAAGGCCTACTCGACGGACTCGAACATTCTCGGCGCTACGCACGAGGCGAAGGACCTCGAGCGGCTCGACAAGGGGCTCGCGATCGTCAAGCCGATCATGGGCGTCGCGTTCTGGCGTGCGGACGTGAGCGTGAAGCCGGAGCGGGTACAGGTCCGCTTCGACGAAGGCCTGCCGGTGGCGCTGAACGGCGAGCATTTCGCCGACACGGTGGCGCTGTTCGCCGAGGCGAATGCGATCGGCGGGCGGCACGGACTGGGCATGTGCGACCAGATCGAGAACCGCATCATCGAGGCGAAGAGCCGCGGCATCTACGAGGCGCCGGGGATGGCGCTGCTGCACATCGCGTACGAGCGCCTGGTCACCGGCATCCACAACGAGGATACGATCGAGCAGTACCGCGCGAACGGCCGCCGGCTCGGGCGCCTGCTGTACCAGGGGCGCTGGTTCGATCCGCAGACGATGATGCTGCGGGAGACCGCGCAGCGCTGGGTGGCGAAAGCGGTCACCGGCGAAGTGACGCTGGAGCTTCGCCGGGGCAACGACTACTCGATTCTCGATACGACGGGCCCCAACCTGACGTACAAGCCCGAGCGCCTGACGATGGAGAAGGGCGCGAGCTATTTCTCGGCCGCAGACCGGATCGGCCAGCTCACGATGCGCAACCTCGACATCGCCGACACGCGGGCCAAGCTGGAGGTCTACGGTGCGGCGGGACTGCTTGGCGATTCGTCCGGCGGTGGTGTGCCGTTGCTGGGAGCCGGAAAAAAATCCGGTAAGCGAAGGAAGTAACAAGGAGGAAGCGCGCTCGTCGTGCGCACGCGCTAGCGCCGTCAAGGAAAACGCTAGCGTTTTGTGTGCCGCGCCAGCGCCGCGACCATCGCGCGGCGCTCTTCCTGGCTGAGCGAGGGCAGCGCGCGCTGGATTGCCCGCTGCAACGTCGTGCCGATCGCCGCGGTGCGCGCCTGAACCTCGGCGAAGCCGCGCTCGAGCGCCGCGTTATCGGGAACCGGCTTGACCATCTCTTCGGCGAGCGCGGCGCGTGCCGCCTGCAGCGCCGTGAACTGCTCGCGCACCCTGGGCATCTCGGCGCGGATCTCCTTTTGCACCAGCGCGCGCTTTTCCTCGGGCAGGGGCGCGAGCATTTCGCGGATGTTCTGCCGGATCGGCGATTCCCGCGCTGCCTGGCCGGTGATGCGCCCGGCGAGCATGCCGCCCAGGAACAGGTTCACCGCTACCGACAGGACAAGCAGGATCGCGAGCCCGCGAGCACTGCGCAGCCAGGCGATCACAGCCCGGCCTCCAGCAGGCTGCGCGGCCCCAGCAGGAGCGGCCCGATCACGTCGGCGCCCGCCTCGCCGCGCACCTGCGCAAAGCCCACCGCAAAGCCGAGCAGCGCGCTCGCCGCTAGCGCCGCCGCCGGCACGCCGAGACGGCGCCACGCGGGCCTGGAGATCGCGGCGATGCGGCGCACGAGCCGCGCCTCCGGCGCTGCCGGCGCGAGCGCATCGAGAAAGCGGTCGCCGCGCTCAGCTTCCGCAAGGAGCGCGGCGCCCTCCGCGCTCGCCGCGAAGCGGTCGAAAAGCGCGCGGTCGGCTTCCGGCCAGCGGCGCCGCTCGGCGCCGAAGGCTGCCGCGCACTGCTTGAATCGGTTCAGGTCCATGGACTTTTCCTCAATGCAACTCGTTCTGCAGCCACTTCTTCAGCGCGGCGCGGCCGCGCGACAACAAGGACTCAAGCGCTCCTTCGCTCACGCCGAGGAGCGCCGCGGCCTCCGCCTGCGAGCGCTCCTCGTAGTAGCAGAGCACGAGCGCGGCGCGCTGCCGGGCGGGCAAGGCGGCGAGCGCAGCCCGCACGCGCGCGTCGCGCTGCATCCCCTGCAGGCGATCCTCGCTGCCGGGCGACTCGTCGGCAAGCTCCTCGTCGAGCGGCTCGGAGGGCTCGCCGCGCGCCCGGAACCGGTCCATGCACAGGTTGTGCAGCACGCGGTAGAGCCAGGTGCTGAATTTCGCCTTCGGCTCCCAGCGCGCGGCCCCCTGCCAGACGCGAAGGAACGCCGTCTGCACCAGGTCCTCGGCTTCGTGGCGCGTCCCCAGCATGCGCTCGGCGAATCCGACCGACCAGCCGAGATGGCGCTCGACGAGGCGCGCAAAAGCGCGGCCGTCGCCGCGCGCCACCGCCGCCATCAGCTCGTGGTCGAGCGAGTCCTCCGCCGGCGGCTTCATCTCCATCCAAGGTCCCTGTTTAACGCACCATGCGCGGATTTCCTTCGCCTGGGTCCTGCAACGAAGGAAAATGCCCTGTGGTACGTTGAATCACCGACATGAGCCAGCAATCCGTCATCGCAGTCAACCGCTTTGGCCTGGGCGCCGGGCCGGGAGAGCTGGCGGCCGCGAGTGCCGATCCGCGCGGCTGGCTCGCGAAGCAGGCCGGCCAGCCCGCGCCCGCGTACCCGCAGTTCGAGCGGCTCGCACATTCGAGCGAGGCGCTGAAGGAGTACCCGCGCTGGATCGCAAAGCTTGGCCGGGCGCGCGCTGGGATGGAGGGCGGCGCGGATATGGCTGCGCAGCGCAGCGTCGAAGGGACGTTCCGCGAGCATTTCGGCCCGATCATGCTGGAGGAGCAGGGCGCGCGGCTCGCCGTGGCGGCAGCGACGCCGGTGCCTTTCCACGAGCGCCTCGTGTGGTTCTGGTCGAATCATTTCACGGTCTCCGCCGAGAAGGCCCTCATCTTCGGCCTGGTCGGCAGCTTCGAGCGCGAGGCAATCCGGCCGCACGTGACCGGGAACTTCGCCGAGATGCTGCTCGCCTCTTCCAGGCATCCGGCCATGATCATGTACCTGGACAATCACCTGTCGGTGCGCAAGGGGTGGCAGCCGCGGCAGGTCGCGCGCAGCGCCGCCTTTCCGCCACCGAGCGGCCTGAACGAGAACCTGGCGCGCGAGATCCTCGAGCTGCACACGCTGGGCGTGAACGGCGGCTACACGCAGGCCGACGTCACCGAGTTCGCGCGCGTGCTCACCGGCTGGACCGTGCGCCCGATGATGAACGTCCCGGCTGGCGGCACGCCCGGATTCCTGTTCGATGCGGCGCGGCACGAGCCGGGCTCGCGGCAGCTCCTTGGCAAAACCTACGCGGAGGACGGCGTGGCGCAGGGCGAAGCGGTGCTGCGCGACCTCGCGGCGCATCCCGCGACGGCAACGTTCGTGGCCACCAAGCTCGCGCGCCATTTCATCGCCGACGAGCCGCCACCCGCGGCGGTCGCGCGCATCGCGCGCGCCTTCGGCGATTCCGGCGGCCACCTGCCGACGGTCCACAGCGCGCTGCTCGATTGCCCCGAGGCGTGGGAGCGTCCGCTCGCCAAGCTCAAGTCGCCGATCGAGTACATCGTGTCCTGCCTGCGCGCGCTGCCGGCTGCGCGCGCGGCGCAGCCGCAGTCGCTGTACTTCACGCTGCGCGGGATGGGACAGCGCCCGTACTTCGCTCCGTCGCCGCAGGGCTGGCCCGATGCCGCGCAGGCGTGGGCGGGCGCGGACGCGCTCTGGAAGAGAATCGAATTTGCGGGGATCCTCGCGGCTCGCACCGGCTCAAGCGTCGACCCGCTGCGCCTGGCGAGCGAAAGCTACGGCGACGCGCTCGGCGAAGGAACGCGGCGCGCGATCGAGCGCGCCGAAAGCCGCCAGCAAGGCCTCGCACTGTGGCTCGCGAGCCCGGAATTCCAACGGAGATGAAGATGACGACGCGACGCCAAGCGCTGCAACTGCTCGGCGGCATCGCCGCGATCGGCGGCCTGCCGCGCCTGACGCTTGCTGCATCCTCGGCAAGCGAGCGGCGCCTCGTGTTCGTTTTCCTGCGCGGTGGCATGGATGCGCTCTCGGCGGTGCCCGCGTACGGCGATCCGAACTACGCCGCGCAGCGCGGCATCCTCGCGGTTCCTGCACCGGGCACGCCGGGCGGCGCGCTCGATCTGGATGGCCGCTTCGGCCTGAATCCGTATCTCGTCGAGATGCACAAGCTCTATGCGGCGCGCGAACTCGCGGTGCTGCACGCGGTTGCCTCGCCATACCGGGAGCGCTCGCACTTCGACGGACAGAACCTGCTCGAGAACGGCACGCCGAAGCCTTTTGGCCGCGACACCGGCTGGCTGAATGCGGCGCTCACCGCGCGGCCGAATGCGCTGGCGGGGCCTGCGGCGTTCGCGCTCGGGCAGAGCATCCCGCTTGTCCTGCGCGGGCCGGCCCAGGTCGGCTCCTGGTCGCCGTCGCGTCTGCCCGTGCCCGACGCGGCGCTGCTCGACCGGCTGGGGGAGCTCTACCGTGGCGATGCGCTCCTGGCGCAGTCCTTCACGACCGCGCGAGAGGCGCAGAAAATGATGGAGGGCCGGGACGGCATGGGCGGCGGAGGGCAGCCCGTCGAGGCGCTCGCCAAGGCGGCGGGGGAAATTCTCGGCAGGCGCGAGGGTCCGCGAGTGGCGAGCATCGACTTCGGCGGTTGGGACACGCACATCGGCCAGCTCGGCGAATACGGCCCGCTGACGCGCAACCTGCGCCTGCTCGATCGCTCGGTCGCGACGCTGAAGCAATCGCTCGGGCCGGCGTGGCAGCACACAGCGGTGCTGATGGTCAGCGAGTTCGGCCGCACGGTGGCGCCGAACGGCTCGAACGGTACCGACCACGGCACCGGCGGCGCGGCGTTCGTCGCCGGCGGCGCGGTGCGCGGCGGTCGCGTGATCGCGGACTGGCCGGGACTCGCCGCAAACGCGCTCTACGAGGGGCGCGACCTGCGTCCGACGCTTGATCTGCGCGCGCTCTTCAAGGCGGCGCTCGCGGCGCAACTCGGCGTGACCGACTCGGCGCTGGAAGCGGAAGTCTTTCCGGACAGCCGCGCCGTGCGCCCTCTGCAAGGCCTGTTCGCCTGAGCTAGGCCTTCTTCGCCACCTTTCCGAGCAGCAGGAATTCCAGCAGCGCCTTCTGCGTGTGCAGGCGGTTCTCCGCCTCGTCCCACACCACGCTCTGCGGACCATCGATCACGCCGGCCGCGACCTCCTCGCCACGATGAGCCGGCAGGCAATGCATGAACAGCGCGTCCTTGCGCGCCGCCTTCATCATCTTCGCGTCCACCTGCCAGCCCTTGAACGCGCGCAGGCGCTCCTCGTTCTCCTTCTCGAAGCCCATCGACGTCCATACATCGGTCGTGACGAGATGGGCGCCTTTCGCCGCGCTCATCGGGTCGCGGAAGAATTCGTAGCTGCCGTTCGCTCGCTGCGCATCGATCTCATAGCCGGGGGGCGTCGAGACATTGAGCCGGAAGTCCAGGATCTCGGCAGCCTGCAGCCACGTGTTGCAGACATTGTTTGAGTCGCCGATCCAGGCGACCGTCTTGCCGGCAATCGGCCCGCGGTGCTCGATGTAGGTGTAGATGTCGGCGAGGATCTGGCAGGGGTGGTGCTCGTCGGTCAGGCCGTTGATGACCGGCACGCGCGAATTGCGTGCGAACCGCTCGACGACGTCCTGCTCGAACGTGCGCACCATGATCACGTCGCACATGCGCGAGATCACCTGCGCTGCGTCTTCGACCGGCTCGCCGCGGCCGAGCTGCGAGTCGCGCGTATACAGGTAGACCGTGGTGCCGCCAAGCTGGTGCATGCCCGACTCGAACGACATGCGCGTGCGCGTCGACGGCTTCTCGAAGATCATCGCCAGCGTGCGGTCTTCGAGCGGCCAGTAGCGCTGGTAGCGCTTGAACCGGCTCTTGATCCAGCGCGTGCGCGCGAACACGTGCTCGTATTCGGCGCGCGAAAGATCCTTGAACTGGAGGTAGTGCCGCGGCTCCTTCATGCCTCTCAATGCGCGGCGACGGCCCGGGCGTGCACCGCGGGCCGGGTGAGAAACTCCCGCACCAGCGGCGCCAGACGCTCGACGACTTCGCGCCCCTCGGCTTCGCTCATGACGAGCGCTGGCAGCAGCCGGATCACGTTCTCGGCGGTGACGTTCATCACCAGGCCGGCATCGAGCGCGCGGCCGACCAGCTCGCCGCACGGGCGGTCGAGCTCGACGCCGATCATCGATCCCCTGCCGCGCACCTCGGTCACGCCGGCGGTTCCGGCGAGCGCCGCGGCGAGCCCCTCGCGGATCGCATCGCCGACCTTCACCGCATTCGCGAGCAAGCCCTCGTCGCGCATCGTGTCGATCGTGGTGACCACCGCCGTCATGGCGAGAGGGTTGCCGCCGAACGTCGAGCCGTGATTGCCGGGCCTGAAGACGCCTTTCGCGCGCCCGCCGGTCACGCACGCACCGACCGGCACGCCGGAGCCGAGTCCCTTGGCGAGCGGCACCACGTCCGGGAGGAAACCGGCGTGCTGGTAGACGAACCATTTGCCGGTGCGTCCCAGCCCGCACTGCACCTCGTCGGACATGAACAGCCATTCCTGCCGGTCGCAGATCTCCTTCAGGCCGCGCAGGTACTCGAGACGCGCGACATTGATCCCGCCCTCGCCCTGGATCGGCTCGATGAACACCGCGACTACGTTGCGATTGTTCGCAGCGACCTGGCGGACGGCGTCAAGATCGTTCAGCGGAACGCGTACGAACCCCTGCACGAGCGGCTCGAACCCGGCCTGGACCTTGCGGCTCCCGGTCGCCGAGAGCGTGGCGAGCGAGCGGCCGTGGAAGGCGTGCTCCATCACGATGATCGCCGGCTCTGCCACGCCGCGATCGTGACCGTACTTGCGCGCGACCTTGAGCGCGCATTCGTTGGCTTCGAGCCCGGAATTGCAGAAGAACACCTCGTCGAGGCCGGTGATCTCGGCCACGCGGTCGGCCGCGGCCTCCTGCAGCGGAATCCGGAACAGATTGGACGTATGCATGACGCGCGCGATCTGCTCCGAGAGCGCACGCACCAGGCGCGGATGGTTGTGTCCGAGCGTGTTGACGGCGATGCCGGCGAGCGCATCGAGGTACTTCCTGCCGGCTTCGTCCCACAGCCAGACGCCCTGGCCTCTGGCGAACGCGACCGGCTGCCTGGCGTAGGTGTTCATCACGTGGCTCATCTTCACCCCCAAACGCAAAACGGCGGTCGAGGAGCCGCCGTTTGTCGAATGCTATCAGGCGGAAACGCGCTTGGGTAGGGTCGCTAGGCCGCGAGCTGCTTGCCACTGCCGAGCAGCTGCGCGAACTGCTCCGCCGGAACCGGCTTGCTGAAATAGTAGCCCTGGATCTCATCGCAGCCGTGCTGCCGCAGGAAGGCGCAATGCTCGGCCGTCTCGACGCCTTCGGCGATCACCTTCATCTTGAGACTGTGCGCGAGGGAGATCACCGCCAGCACGATCGCAGCATCGCCCGGCTCCTTGAGCATGTGGCGCACGAACGACTGGTCGATTTTCAGCGTATCGACGCGAAAGCGCTTGAGGTAGCTGAGGCTCGAATAGCCGGTGCCGAAATCGTCGATCGAGAGATGCACCCCGGAAGCCTTCAGCTGATTCACCGTCGCGATCACCTTCTCGGTGTCCTGCGCGATCAGGCTCTCGGTCAGTTCCAGCTCGAGCTGTCCCGGCGCAAGCGCGGTTTCCCGCAAAGCATCCAGCACCCACGACACCACGTCCTGCTGCAGAAATTGGCGCGCCGAAAGATTTACGGATACTGCGATCGGCGGCAACCCCGCGTCCTGCCAGGCCTTGCCTTGCGCGCACGCGGTGCGCAGCACCCAGTCGCCGATCGGGACGATCAATCCGGACTCCTCCGCAACCGGGATGAACTGGCCCGGAGGAACCGCGCCCAGCTCGGGATGTGTCCAGCGCACCAGCGCCTCGCACCCGGTGATGTGACCGCTCGCGAGGTCCACCTTGGGCTGATAGGCGAGGCGCAACTGGTTCTGTGAAATCGCCAGGCGAAGCTTGTTTTCGAGATCCACCCTGCGCAGCACTCCCTCGCTCATCTCGCGCGCGAAGAACTGGCAGGTATTGCGGCCCAGATCCTTGGCGCGGTACATCGCGACGTCCGCGTTGGCGATCAACGTCTCTGCGTCCTGCCCGTCCTGCGGAAACACGCTCACGCCGATGCTGGCGCTCAGGTAGATCTCGCGACCCTCCAGAAGGAACGGCGCGGCGAGCGTCTGCAGCGCTTTCTGCGCGACCATGAACACGTCGGATGGCCTGCGCAGGTCGGCGAGCAGGATGAGAAACTCGTCCCCGCTGTGGCGCGCGACGGTATCGGTTTCCCGGACGACCGCGCGCAGCCGATCGCCTGCCGCCCTCAGCACCGTGTCGCCGAACGGATGACCGAATCCGTCGTTGACCACCTTGAAGCGATCGAGGTCGAGATACAGCAGCGCGATTTCCATCTGCGAGCGCCGCGCGCGGGCGATCGCCTGCTCGATCCGGTCGCGCATCAGGTTCCGGTTCGGCAGGTCCGTGAGGTCGTCGTGCGTCGCCAGGTATTCGACGCGCGCCTCGGCCTGCTTGCGCGAGGTGATGTCCTCCATCATGCCGATCGTGAACCGTTCTGCGCCGCGATTGCCGGGAATGAGCGAGACGGTCAGCTGCACCCAGACGATGCGCCCGTCCTTGCACAGATAGCGCTTGTCGAGGCGGAAGTGATCGATCTCGCCCGCCACCAGCGAACGGTACGACTCGGTGTTGGCGCCGATGTCGTCGGGATGCGTGAATTCGGCGAACGTCCTGCCGACAAGCTCTTCCTCCCGGTATCCGAGCATCCGGCAGAACACCGGGTTGCATTTCACGAACCGCGCGTCCATGTCCGTCAGCGTCATGCCGATCGCCGCATTCTCGAAAATCGAGCGGAACATCGTCTCGCGCGTGTGCAGCGCATCCTGCGCCCGCTTGCGCTCGAGCTGAGCGACGAGCATGTCCGCCACGGAGCGAAGCAACGACGATTCCTCGGCGAGGAACGGGGCCGCAGCGGCCGGCGGTTCCTTCCGGTAGACAATCTCGATGACCCCGGACTGTCCTTCGCCGGTCGCGAAGCGCTGGGACTGGATCCACGGGGAAGCGCGCCATCCGGGCGTCTTCGCGTCCAGCCCGCCGAACGCGATCCGCGCCTCGCAGATCTCGGGAAATTGCCAGCCTAGCGGCAGCAGCGCTGCAAGTTCGCGGAGTACGCTCTCGTCGACGGCCCGCTCGCTTTGCAGGATCCTGGCGGCCTCGTGCAGCGTGCTCAGCTCCCTCACGCGCACGCCAAGGTCCCGCATCAGGCCGGTCCGCTCGCGCTCGCTCTTCATCCTTGCGATGGCGATCGCCGCGGTATGCGTCGCCATCTCGATCAGTCGCATGTGCCGCGGAGTCGGCCGGGCCGGCGCCCGGAAATACATTGCAAACGTGCCGAGCACGCGACGCTGCGGATCGAAGATCGGCGTCGACCAGCAGGCGCGCAGCCCGTGCGCGGCGGCGAGTGCCCGATAGTCGGCCCATAGCGCATCGATCTGGATATCCTCGACGATCACCTGCGCGCCGCGGAATGCGGCGGTTCCGCACGAGCCGGCGCGCGCGCCGATCGCTCCGCCGTCGATCGCCTTCGTGTACTCGGCGGGCAAGCTCGGCGCCGCGCCGTGGCGCAGGTGCACGCCGTCATCGTCGAGTAGCAGGATCGAGCCGACAAGTTGCGGCGAGTCATTCTCGATCACCCGCACCAGCCTATCGAGCGTTGCGTGAAATTCGGCTCCTGCGGCGATCATCTCCAGCACGCGGCTCTGGCCGGCGCTCAGCGCCGCTTCGCGATCGCGCTCGCGAAGGTCGCGCACGTAGCCGGTAAACAGCGGCGGCTTTCCGTCCACCGGCAGGACCGCGATCGTCAGCTCGACCGGAAACTCTTCGCCGCCCTTGCGGATCGCGCGCAACTCGACCCGCCGCCCGAGGATGCTGGTCTCGCCCGTCGCGAGGTAGCGCCGCAGTCCGATCGCATGGCGCTCGCGCAGCACCGGCGGGATGATCAGGTCCGCGAGCGCGCGGCCCGCAGCTTCGGCGCGCGAATACCCGAACATGCGCTCGGCGGCCGGGTTGAACTCGACCACCACGCCTTCGGCGTTCATCAGGATGATGGCGTCGAGCGCAGAGCGCAGCACCGCTGCGTGGATCGCGGCATGCGCATCCGCGGTCGGGTTGGACACCAGCATGCGAGCCACTCTACTACCGTGCAAAGCCGCAGTGCTGCGATTCGCCACGCGATGCCGCGCGAGAGGCATTGTCAGGAAAACCCCTACGGAGAACGGCGTCTGGTGACCGTCCTCTCAGCCGATCTGGCGCAGCGATTTCTCCTCTTCCGGCTTCAGCACTCGCACGCACGGCGCATACCCTTCGTGCACGATGCCGTGCAATTCCATCCTTTTCTGCGAGCGCAGCAGCGTCGCCAGGTACTCGGTGATGTCGGCGGTGATGACCTGGCCGGGAACGAGCACCGGGATGCCGGGCGGGTACGGCACGATGCCGTCCGCGCAGACGCGGTGCGCGAGGCGGCGGTTGACGTTTTCCTTCTCGTCGAATACCGGCACGAGTTCGCCGCCGCAGAAGTACGCGTCGCGCGGCAGGTAGCGCAGCTTGGTGAATCCCGGGATCTCCGGGGTGCGTACCAGCCTGCGCGGCGCGCGCCCCTCGCGGGCGATGCGCATCAGAGCGTCGTACATGCGCGAGACCTTGGAGCGCGTCGTTCCGACCGTCAGCAGCAGCGACAGCGTGTTGAACGTGCTCTTCTCGACCTGGATGTTGTAGCGCTCGAAGAGCTCGCGCTGCAGCTCCTCCACCGTGTGGCCGCAGCCGGAGATGTCGACCGTCACCTTGGTCGGGTCGAGGCGGATGCCGTCGTCCTTCGCTTCGTGCGGCAGCAAGTCCTCGAGCTCCAGGCAGCGGAACACGCCGGTCGCATTGACCTGCTTGCGCAGCTCCGCCGCAAGCTCGAGCGTGCGCGACAGCAGCTTGTAGCCTTCCATCACCGCCTGCTTGCGCGCGATGTCGAGGCTCGCGATCAGCCCGTACTGCGGGCTGGTCGAGGTATGCATGTTGAAGTTCTCGCGGAACAGGTGCTCCTTGAAATCGGGATCGTTGACATGGATCATCGAAGCCTGCGAGAACGCCGACAGCACCTTGTGCGTGGACTGCGTTGCGTAGTCGGCCCCCGCCTCGAGCGCCGTCGGGCGGAACGCGGGATGAAAGCGCGCAAACCCGTACCACGCCTCGTCGACGATCACCTTGATGCCCCTCTCGTGCGCGGCCTCGATCACCGGCGCGAGGTCGTAGCGCAGGCCGTCATACGTGCACGAGGTGAGGATCATCGCCTGCGCGTCGGGATGCGCGCGGATCGCCTCGAACAGCGTGCGTTTCGGCACCGGCCCGTAGAGTCCGAACTTGCGGTTGAGCGAGGAATCCAGGTAGACCGGATGCGCGCCCGACAGCACGACCCCGTGATGCACGCTCTTGTGGCAGTTGCGGTCGAGGAGCAGCTTCTCTCCCGGGGCGAGCAGTGTCTGGAAGATCACCTTGTTCGCCGTCGAAGTGCCGTTCGTCGCGAAGAACGTGCGGCGCGCACCGAACGCCTTGGCGGCGAGCGCCTGCGCCTCGAGGATCACGCCTTTCGGCTCCATCAGCGAGTCGAGCGTAGGCACTGATACCGAGAGGTCGGCGTCGAACACGTGCTCTCCCATGAACTCGTAGAAATCGTTGACCCACGGGCTGCCGCGCAGCGATTCGCCGGACGAGTGCCCGGGCGTGTGCCACTGGTCCTTCGCCATCCAGACGTAGCTCTTCAGCTGGTCGGTGAACGGCGTGCGCGCGCGCTCCTGGATCTGCGCGTTGAGAATCCGGTAGATGCCGCGATGGTCGCGCTCCTCGCGATAGAAGTACCCGTCGACCGCCTCGGTGAAGAGCGCATCGACGACGTCGTCCTCGTTCTCCTGCGCGATCAGGATGTAGACGTCGAGCTCGGGTCGAAAGCGCGTGATTCTCTGCACCAGCTCGAGCGCCGACATCTGCAGCCGCGCGTTGCGCCGGCCGTTGTGCGCGCCGTTGCGTCGCGCGCGCGCGGGCAGCGAATAGAGCTTGTCGTCGACCAGCACCGACTGGATGTCGCCGTCGGACTCGATGGCGGCGAGCGCTTCGCGGGCGGTGGTGACGCCGCTGAAGGTGATGCCGCATGGATTCTCGAGCGAGCGCGCGGCGGCGTTCAGACCCTTGACGATCTCGCGCAGCACCAGCGGCTCGTCGTTGATGACCAGAATGCGGCTGACGGGCTTTGCCAACGGGATCCTTCGGCCTCGATCGGGAGCGCGCACTCTAGGGCCGGAGTGGCTGAAAAATCAAGCAGCTATAATCGCTTGCATGGCCGATGCCGCGGCTGCCGAATTTCTCATCGAAGGAATCACCGCAGACGGCCAACCCTTCCGCCCGAGCGACTGGGCCGAGCGCCTCTGCGGTGTCATGGCCGCTTTCGGCGGCGATCACCGCATGCAGTACTCGCCTTATGTCTATCCGGTCACCGCCCACGGCCTGCGGTCGGTCGTCGTCGACCTGCGGCTCGAGGAGATCGAGCCGATGGCCTACCGGTTCCTGCTCGGATTCGCCAGGGACAACGGGCTGCGGACGCGCAAGGGGCGCGTGGCCGAGCGCACGATGCTTGCCCAGCTGCAGCGCTCGGGAGATACCGAATGAAAGACGGCGTGCGGGACTGCCGCGCTTACGGCAGGGACTTGATCGCGTGGGCCAGCCGCTTCTTGTGGCGCGACGCGGCGTTCGCATGCAGCACGCCCTTCGCCGCCACGCGATCGATGATCGGGCGCGATTTCTTCAGCGCTGCCTCGGCGGCCGCCTTGTTGCCCGCTGCGATCGCCTTCCTGACTTCCTTGATCGCACTGCGTGCCGCAGTGCGCAGGCTCATGTTGTGTTCGCGGAGCTTGAGCGCCTGTCGGGCGCGCTTGCGTGCCGACGCGATATTGGCCATTGCTTCGATCCGGTTGCGAAAAGGGGCGAGAGTTTAGCATGAGCCTGCTGCGCGCCCTGGCTGCGATCAGCAGCCTGACGTTCGTCTCACGCGTGCTCGGCTTCGCGCGCGACTTCTTCATCGCGCGGTTGTTCGGCGCGAGCTTGGCGACCGACGCCTTCTTCGTCGCCTTCAAGATTCCGAACCTGCTGCGCCGGCTGTTCGCCGAGGGCGCGTTTTCACAGGCCTTCGTGCCGATCCTCGCGGAACAGAAGAACAACAATCCGTCCGAGGTGCGCGACCTCATCGACCGGGTTGCGACGCTGCTGTCGATCGCGCTGGTGATCGCCGCCGCGCTCGGCATGGCGGCTGCGCCGCTGATCGTCTACCTCACTGCGCCAGGATTTGCCGCCGAGCCCGGAAAGTTCGCGCTGACGGTGGAGCTGCTGCGCATCACCTTCCCGTACATCATTTTCATCTCGCTGGTTTCCCTCTCGGCCGGCATCCTGAACACCTGGAACCGCTTCTCGATCCCCGCTCTCACGCCGGCGCTGCTCAACGTCGCTTTCATCGTCGGCGCCGTGTTCTTCGCCGATTCCTTCGACCCGCCGGTGCTGGTGCTCGCGTGGGCGGTGTTCGCCGGCGGCCTGCTGCAGCTGGCGTTGCAGATTCCGGTGCTTGCGCGGCTCGGGCTGTTGCCGCGCTGGCGGCTGGACCTTCGGCATCCGGGCGTGCGGCGCATCCTGTTCCTCATCGTGCCGGCCGCGTTCGGCGTCTCGGTCAGCCAGGTGTCGCAGCTCATCAACCAGGTGTTCGCTTCGTTCCTCGTCACCGGCAGCGTGTCCTGGCTCTATTACGCCGATCGGCTGATGGAGTTCCCCGCGGGCATGCTCGGCGTTGCGGTCGGGACGATCCTGCTGCCGAGTCTCTCGCGCTACCACGCCGGGGATGCGCGGGAGGAGTACAGTAGGCTGCTCGATTGGGGCCTGCGCGTGACCCTGGTCCTTGCGCTGCCGGCGGCTGCGGCGCTCGCGGTGCTTGCGATCCCGCTCATCGCGACGCTGTTTCACTATGGCCGGTTCGGCATCGAGGACGCGTGGATGACGCGCCAGGCGCTGGTCGCCTACAGCGTGGGGCTCGTCGGCATGATCCTGGTGAAGATTCTCGCGCCCGGTTTCTACGCGCGCCAGAACGTCGTGACGCCGGTGCGGATCGGCATCGCGACGCTCGTCGCGACGCAAGTGATGAACCTCGCGTTCATCGGCCCGCTCAAGCACGCGGGCCTTGCGCTCGCCATCGCGCTCGGCGCCTGCCTCAATGCAGCGCTGCTGTACCGCTACCTTCGCGCGCAGGAGATCTATTCGCCGCTGGCGGGGTGGGGAGGATTCGCTCTCAAGATCGCGGTCGCGGTGGCGGTCATGGCCGCTGCGCTGTACTTCGCCATGGGCTCCCCGGAATGGTGGCTTGCCGCCGGCTGGCAGGCGAAGCTCGCCGCGCTGGTTGCGCTCGTCGTGCTCGGCGTGGCCGTATACGCCGGATGCCTGTTCGCGATGGGGTTCCGGCCGCGCCAGTTTTCACGCGCCGCGGCGCCCTGATGGCGGCGCTCGAAGCCTTCACGCAGCTGCTCGCGGGTGGCGACGAGCGCATCGAGCTGGCGCGCGCGTGCCTGCTGATCGCCGAAGACGTCTATCCCGGTCTCGACGTCGAGGGCTATGTGAACGAAGTGGCGCGGCTCGCGCTGCGCCTGCGCGCGCGCCTGTCCCGCACCGCGGGTGCGGAAGAGAAGGTCGTGGAGCTGAATCAGTTCCTGTTCGACGAGCTTGGCTATACCGGCAACGCCGAGGAGTACTACGATCCGCGGAATTCCTATCTGAACGAGGTGATCGACCGCCGCACCGGGATCCCGATCACGCTCTCGGTGCTCTACATGGAGCTCGGCCGCAAGATCGGGCTGCCGCTCGAAGGCGTGTCGTTCCCGGGACATTTTCTGGTGCGCGTGCGCATGCGCGGCGGCATGCTGGTGCTCGATCCGTTCGCCGGCGGCGAGCCGCAGTCCGAAGACGAGCTGCGCGCACGGCTCGAGCGGGTCATCCCGCGCGATGTGACCGGCGGCGTCCCGGTGCGGAATCTGCCGCTCGAGCAGTTCCTGGAGCCTGCGACCAACCGCCAGATCCTCGCCCGGCTGCTGCGCAACCTGAAGGGAATCTACCGCCAGGCGGAAATGCCCGAGCGCATGCTGGACGTGCTGAACCGCGCGCTCGTCGTTTCTCCGGATTCGACCTCGGATCTCCGCGACCGCGGGATCGTGTACGAGCAGCTGCAGGCCTACCGCGCCGCGCTGCGCGATCTGACCGACTACGTGGCGCGCGAGCCGGATGCCGCCGACAGCGACGAAATGCGCGCAAAACTGATCGAGCTGAGCTCGCGGTGCGCGCGACTGAATTAGAATTCGGGCTTTTTGCGCGCGCCGATGGTCATCACGCACGGAGGATTGTCCCCGCGCCGCCAGCGGCATGCGCTGACGGTGGGGAATTTCGACGGCGTGCACCGCGGACACGCCGCGATGCTCGCGCGCGTCGTCGCGCAGGCGCGTGCGCTGGGCGTGCCGGGCTGCGTGCTGACGTTCGAGCCGCATCCGCGGGAGTTCTTCTCGCCCGCCGCAGCGCCAGCGCGCCTGACGCGCCTGCGCGAGAAGCTCGAGCGGTTCGCGCAGGCCGGGATCGAGCGCACGCACGTCGCGCGCTTCGACGCGAAGCTCGCCGGGCTTGCGCCGGAGCGATTCATCGACGACGTTCTGGTCGCCGGGCTGGGCGCGGCGTGGCTGCTGGTCGGGCGGGATTTCCGTTTCGGCGCCAAGCGCGCCGGCGACTTTGCACTGCTCGAGCGCGCCGCCGCGCGGCATGGTTTCGCGCTCGAGGCGATGCCGGACGTCGCCGAGGGCGGCGAAAGGGTCTCCAGCTCGGCGGTGCGCGCTGCGCTCGGGGCCGGAGATTTGCGGCGCGCCGAGCTGCTGCTCGGCAGGCGATATACGATGAGCGGCCGGGTCGTGCATGGCGACGGCCTGGGCCGGCCGCTCGGCTTCCCGACCGCGAACATCGTGCTGCGCAGGCGCACGCCGATGACCGGGATCTTCGTCGTCGAGGCGGAGCTGGAGGAAACACAGCGCAGGCTGCGCGGCGCTGCAAGCATCGGCACCCGGCCGACGATCCGCGAGCACGCGCAGCCGCTTCTCGAAGTGCACCTGCTCGACTTCGAGGGCGTACTGTACGGCAAGCATTTGCGCGTGACCTTCCTCGAGAAGCTGCGCGCGGAGCAGAAGTTCGACGGACTGGAAGCGCTGCGCGCGGCGATCGCGGCGGATGTCGCGCAAGCGAGGAACTATTTCGAGGCCCATGGCTGACTACAAGAGCACGCTGAATCTCCCCGACACTGCGTTCCCGATGCGCGGCGACCTTGCCAGGCGCGAGCCGCAATGGATCCAGGAATGGCAGGACAAGGGTGTCTACCAGCGCCTGCGCCAGGTCGCGGCCGGGCGGCCGCGGTTCGTGCTGCACGACGGGCCGCCGTACGCGAACGCCGAGATCCACATCGGCACCGCGATGAACAAGATTCTCAAGGACATGGTGGTGAAGTCGAAGACGCTCGCCGGCTTCGATGCGCCCTACGTCCCCGGATGGGATTGCCATGGCATGCCGATCGAAGTGCAGATCGAGAAGAAATACGGCAAGAACCTGCCGACGGAGCAGACGCTGCGCTTGTGCCGCGCCTATGCGACCGAGCAGATCGAGATCCAGATGAAGGGCTTCCAGCGCCTCGGCATCCTCGGCGACTGGGACCACCGGTACCTGACGATGGCGTACAGGAACGAGGCGGACGAGATCCGCACGCTCGGTGCGCTGCTCAGGAAGGGCTACGTCTACCGCGGACTGAAGCCGGTGAACTGGTGCTTCGATTGCGGCTCCGCGCTTGCTGAGGCGGAGGTGGAATACGAAGATCGAAAGGACCCTGCGATCGATGTCGGGTTTGCGTTCGCTGAGCCCGAGAAAATCGCCCAGGCTTTCGGTTTGCAGCAGCTGCCAGTCAAGCCAGGCTACGCCGTCATCTGGACGACGACGCCCTGGACGCTGCCGGGGAACCAGGCGCTCAATGTCCACCCCGAATTTACCTATCACCTGGTCGATGCCGGGAAGGTCCTGCTGATTCTGGCGGCAGAGTTGCAGCAGGGCTGTCTCGCGCGCTACCAGCTTTCCGGCACGACGCTCGCGGCGTGCAAGGGACGCGAGCTGGAAAATATCCGCTTCCATCACCCGTTCTACGACCGCACCGCGCCGATCTACCTCGGCGAGTACGTGACGCTCGATACCGGCACGGGAATCGTGCATTCGGCGCCCGCGTACGGCGTCGAGGATTTCGAGTCGTGCCGGCGCTACGGCATGAAGGACGAAGAGATCCTGACGCCGGTGCTGGGCGACGGGAAATTCGCCGCGTCGCTGCCGCTCTTCGGCGGCCAGCCGATCTGGAGCGCGAATGCGGCGATCGTGAACGTGCTCGCGGAGCGGGGCGTGCTCTTTGCCAACCAAAGCTACGTCCACAGCTACATGCATTGCTGGCGCCACAAGACGCCGGTGATCCTGCGCGCCACCACGCAATGGTTCGCGGCCATGGAAAGCGCGCCCGGTTTCCGCGGCGCGAAGCCCGCCGAGCCGCTGCGGACGACTGCGTTGCGCGGGATCGAGGCCACCGAGTTTTTTCCTGCCTGGGGCAAGGCGCGCCTGCACGGGATGATCGAAAACCGGCCGGACTGGACGTTGTCGCGGCAGCGCCAGTGGGGCGTGCCAATGCCGTTCTTCCTGCATCGCGAAACGGGCGAGCCGCACCCGCGGATCCTGGAGTTGATCGAGCAGGTTGCGGAGCGCGTGGAGAAAGGCGGTGTAGAGGCCTGGCAAAGCGTAAGCGCCGCCGAGTTGCTGGGCGAGGACGCGGCGCACTACGAAAAGAGCCGCGATACGCTCGACGTCTGGTTCGACTCGGGCTCGACGCATCGCACGGTGTTGCGCGGATCGAATCCGGAGCTGGGTTTTCCCGCGGACCTCTATCTCGAGGGCTCCGATCAGCATCGTGGCTGGTTTCACAGCTCGCTGCTGATTTCCTGCATGACTGATGGAGTGCCGCCCTACAAAGGGTTGCTGACCCACGGCTTCGTCATCGACCTGGAAGGCAGGAAGATGTCGAAGTCGAAGGGGAACACGATGGCGCCGCGGGAGATCTCCAGCACGCTGGGCGCCGAGATCCTGCGCCTTTGGGTCGCGAGCGGGGACTTCTCGGGCGAGCTGACGATCTCGAGCGAGATCCTGAAGCGCGTGGTCGAGAGCTACCGGCGCATTCGCAACACGCTGCGCTTCCTGCTCGCCAATACGTCCGATTTCGACGCTGCAGAGCATGCGGTGCCGGTCGCGCAGATGGCAGAGGTCGATCGCTACGCGCTCGCGCTGACGGCGCGCGAGCAGCAGGCGATGGCGGAAGACTATGCCCGCTTCCAGTTCCACCTCGTCGCGCAGCGCTTGCAGGCCTTCTGCTCCGAGGATCTCGGCGCGTTCTATCTCGACATCCTCAAGGATCGGCTCTACACCTGCGGTGCGGACTCGCACGCGAGGCGCTCGGCGCAAACCGCGCTCTGGCACATCACGCATGCGCTCGCGCGCTTGATGGCGCCGATTCTGTCCTTCACCGCGGAAGAAGTGTGGCGGAGCCTGACCGCCTCGCAGGACGACAGCGTGTTCTTCCATACGTGGCACGCGGTGCCGGAAGTGGCGGACGCGGCGCCGCTGCTCGCAAGATGGGACCGGTTGCGCGAGGTGCGCGACCCGGTGCGCAAGCAGATCGAGCAGCTGCGCGTCGAGAACAAGGTCGGCTCATCGTTGCAGGCCGAGGTGGAGATCCACGCCGACGGCGCCGACTATGACCTGCTCGCGAGCCTGGGCGAGGACCTGAAATACCTGCTGCTGACTTCGGCGGCCCGCGTCACCCGGTCGTCCGCAGCGCGTGCGGTCGCGACGCCGAGCACCCACCCGAAATGCGAGCGCTGCTGGCACTACCGCAAGGAAGTCGGCTCGAACGCCGAGCATCCGGGATTGTGCAGCCGCTGCATCAGCAACCTGTTCGGGCCCGGCGAGCCGCGGCCGCATGCGTAGCCCCCGCACGTGCACCTGAAGAAGGTATTGCCCTGGTTCGCCGTGGCTGCGGCGATCATCGCCGCCGACCGTGTGACCAAGCTCATGGTGCTCGAAGCCTTTGCGCCGGGCGAGCGCCTGCAGGTGACGGGATTTTTCAACCTGGTGCTGGTGTTCAACAAGGGCGCCGCATTCAGCTTTCTCGCCGGCGCTTCCGGATGGCAGACGCCGCTGTTTGCGACGATCTCGACCGTCGCCGCGGTCGTCATCAGCGTGCTGATCGTGCGCCACTCCGGCAACCGGCTGCTGTGCGCCGCGCTCGCGCTGATGCTCGGCGGCGCGCTCGGCAATCTCTGGGACCGGCTCGAGTGGGGCCACGTGGTGGATTTCCTCGATTTCCACTGGGGCTTCCTGGAACCCTTGTTCCAAAATGGCCATTTCCCCGCATTCAATGTCGCGGACAGCGCGATCACGATCGGCGCGGGGCTGCTGATCCTGGAGAGCTTCGTGCCTCGCGATGCTGGAGGATAATTCGCCCATGGACGTGCTGCTGGCAAACCCGCGCGGGTTCTGCGCCGGGGTCGAACGGGCGATCGAGATCGTCGAGCGTGCGCTCGAGCTCCACGGCGCGCCGATCTACGTGCGCCACGAGATCGTCCATAACACCTACGTGGTCGAGGACCTGCGCCGCAAGGGCGCCGTGTTCGTCGAGGAGCTCGACGAGGTGCCGTCCGGCGCCACGGTCATTTTCAGCGCCCACGGCGTCGCGAAAGCGGTGCGTGCCGAAGCGGAGCAGCGCGGCCTCAAGATCTTCGATGCGACCTGTCCGCTGGTGACCAAGGTGCACGTCGAGGTCGCGAAGATGCTGAAGGACGGCTACGAGATCGTCATGATCGGGCACCGGGGACATCCGGAAGCCGAAGGCACGATGGGTCAGGCCGTCGCGGGCATGCATCTGGTCGAATCGGTCGACGACGTGGCGGGGCTGTCGGTTCCGGACCCCGCGAAGCTTGCCTACGTGACGCAGACCACGCTGTCGGTCGACGACGCCGCGCGCATCGTCGAGGCGCTGAAGGCGCGCTTTCCCGCGATCCGCGGACCGAAGAAGGACGATATCTGCTACGCCACGCAGAATCGCCAGGACGCGGTCAAGTTCATGGCGCCGCAATGCGATGTGGTGATCGTCGTGGGCTCGCCCAACAGCTCGAACTCCAACCGGCTGCGCGAAGTCGCGCAGCACATGGGGGTGCAGGCGTACATGGTGGACAGCGCCTCGGACCTGAAAGCCGAATGGATCGCCGGACGGCAGCGGGTCGGCGTCACGGCCGGGGCGTCCGCGCCGGAGGTGCTCGTCAACGAAGTGCTCGAGCGCCTGATGGCGCTGGGGGCAAAGCGCGTGCAGCCGCTCGAGGGGATCGCCGAGCACGTCGTGTTCAGCCTGCCCCGCGGACTTGCGCACAAGCGCGGGGCGACGCCCAAGGCGTCCGGCGGCTGAAAATCAGGAAAGCGGCGGTTTGTCACAATATGGTAGGGGCGGCGGGCCATTCATGGTCCCGGAACCGCCGTTCATCTCGCTGTTTTGCCCGAACCGGGCCATGTACCGATACTGCGGAGGTCTATTTATGAAGCCCAGGAACGTCCAGAGAGGGTTTTCGGCTGCGAGCGTGCGTCGCGCGAGAGGCTTCTCGCTGATCGAGCTCATGGCGGTGCTCGTGATCATCGGCGTCCTCACCGCGGTCGCCTGGCCGTCCTACCAGAACTACGTGCTGCGGAGCAACCGTGCTGCAGCGCAGTCGTTCATGATGACGATCGCGACCCGGCAGGAGCAGTACCTGCTGACGAACCGTTCCTACGCCGCATCGACCGCGGCGCTGAATCTGACGCAGCCGACCGAGACCAACGGCAGGTACATCTTTACGGTTACCAACCCCTTGGGCGCGACCTCGTACCTGGTCACTGCGCAGGCGACCGGGAACCAGTTGTCCGACGGCGATCTGACGCTGTCGAGCGACGGCACGAAGACGCCCCCCGACAAATGGAAGAGATAGCGGCATGATTGCGCGCGCCGGACTCCAGCACGGGTTCACGCTCATCGAGATCCTGCTGGTGATCGTGATCATGGGCATCATGGCGACGATTGCCGCGCCGTCGTTCGTGACCTTCACCTCGAGCCAGAAAGTGAAGACTGCGTCGTTCGACGTCTATGCGGCGCTCATATACGCGCGCAGCGAAGCGATCAAGCGTCGCAAGTGCATCAGCGTGATTCCTACCACCGGGACCGACTGGACGACCGGCTGGAAGGTTCAGGAAGTGGCCGACACGGCGACCTGCGTGCCAGCCCCGTCGACGGATCCCGTGGTGCGTAGCCAAGACTCGCTAAGTGGGGTCGCCATGGCGGGGGCGACACGGATCGTCTATCGCCTCGACGGGCGCCTCTATGGCAATGGGACGGTCGGCTTGCTGATCCAGCCCCAGACTGCCGATTCGTCGATCAAGAACCGCTGCGTCCGCGTCGATCAGACGGGGTTGCCGAAAACGACGAGTATCGACAACACGACCTGCATATGCACTCTCACCGCAATGTGCTCCTAATGCGCTCGCCTACCAGCATGCAGCGCGGCTTCACGATGCTCGAAGTGCTGGTCGCCCTGCTGATCCTGTTGATCGGGCTGCTCGGGCTTGCCGGGCTGCTCGTGGCGACGCAGCAGGGAGAGGTCGAGGCCTACCAGCGCAAGCAGGCAGCCGTGCTGCTGCAGGACATGCTCGACCGCATCACCGCGAATCCGAAGGCGGCGGGCGCCGCCGGGCAGTGCTACGCGTTCACGAGCAACATCGCGGCCGGCACCCCGTCGCTTGGGACGGGCAACGCCGTCAACGCCGCGTTTGTCTGCGCTGCGGGTAGCGTCTCGCAACAGGCGCGTGGCGCAGCCGACTTGGCCGCCTGGAACAATGCGCTGCTGGGGACCGCGGAAAGAAAAGGCGCCGCCGAAGTCGGCGCCATCATCGATGCGCGAGGCTGCGTGACGAATCCTGCGGCTGAGACCTACACCGTGAGCGTGGCCTGGAGAGGCCTGCAGCCGACCGTCGCTCCGCCCGCCGCCTACACGTGCGGACTGAATCAGTACACGGACGAGAGGCTGCGACGCGTGATCAGCGTGACGATCCGCATCGCCAACCTGACCTAGCCATGCGCGCGCGCGGATTCTCGCTGGTGGAGTTCATGATCGCGATGACGATCGGGCTGTTCCTGATCGCCGGGCTGGTGTACCTGATCGCGGAAACGAGCCGGTCGCGCGCCGAGATCGAACGCTCGAGCCGGCAGATCGAAAACGGCCGCTATGCGCTGGGCCGGATCGCGGAAGACCTGCGACACGCCGGGTTCTTTAGCGAGTACTTCTCGGTCCCGGCGGCGGGCGAAGCTGGCTTCCCCGCGAGCCTGACCGCCGCGTTGCCCTGTGCAACGGCTGTCGCGTCGCTTCCCGCGGGCATGCCGCTCGCCATCCAGGCTTACGATGGCGGTGCCTCGGTGCCGTCGGACCTCACCTGCATCGCAGCGGCGGACTACCTGCCGAACACCGACATTCTCGTCGTGCGTCGTGCGAGCACCACGAGCATCTGTCCGAGCAACGCGGCGCCCGCCTGGACATGCCCTAGCAGCGTGCCCGTGCCGCAGTCGCTGGCGACCGACGTCACCCTGCCTTATATCCAGACCTCGCCGGTGGACTACAAGCTTGATCTGGGCACCGTCGCAAACATGGCAGCGGTCTTTAACCTCACACATCCGGCCGCAAGCAACACGGCCACGAGGAATGCACCGCTGCACCGGTATGTGGTGCGCATTTACTTCATCAGCCCGTGCAACGTGCCATCGACGGGCGTGGCGAGCGATCCCTGCGACGCCGGTGCGGACGCCGGCACCCCGATCCCGACGCTGAAGATGCTCGAGCTGGGTCCTGGACCTGCGTTCCAGAAGCTCGCCATCGCCGAGGGAATCGAGCAGCTGCAGTTCGACTTCGGCATCGACACCACGGGCGACGGCGTGGCGGACACGGTTTCGATGTGCAACGCCTGCACGGCGATCGACTTCAGCAACGTGGTGACGGTTGCCGTCCACATCGTGGCGCGCAATACCGAGACCTCGCCGGCCTACTACGACGACAAGACCTACAGCCTCGGCTTGTGGGATTCGATTTCGGGCCGCTACGCCCCCCCCAGCGCCGTAGCGGGCTACCGGCGGCACTCCTACTCGTCGCTGGTCCGGCTCAACAACATCGGCATGCGGCGGGAGTGATCATGCGGACCCCACGGACATCCCAACAACGCCAGCGCGGCACCACGCTCCTGATCGCGCTGATCTTTCTCGTCATCCTGACCCTGTTCGCGGTGTCCGGGATGAACACCGGCGTGATCAATCTGCGCACCGCCAACAACGCGCAACTGATGCTCGAGGCAGAGTACGCAGCACAGCAGCAGATCGAGGGTGTGCTGAACGCCGTCACCCCTTTCGTAGCGACCGCGCTCGCAGCGCCCGCGGTCACCAACGTGGACGTGAACGGCGACAGCTACACCGACTTCGTCGTGACGACGCAGCCGCCGGTCTGCCTGAGCATCGTCCCGGCGCCCGGCTACAGCTATGAGTTCGCCGCCTCGGCGCCCAAGGACACGGTATGGCAAGTCACCGCCAGTGCGGCGGACAGCACGTTCGGTGCGCAGGCCACTGTGCGGCAGGGCGTGAAGGTCCGCCTGCCGGTCAGTGCGACGTGCGTGAACCCGTAATCGGAGAAATGTTTATGACACCCCGCAATCACCGTCGTGCAATCGTCGCGTTCTTCGCCTACGTGGCGGGATTGCTGAGCTTGCCTGCGCCGATGACTCCCGCGCACGCGGAGGATATCGACATCTTCCTGAATAACCCGGCGATCTCCAGCCTGCGGCCGAACGTGCTGATCATTCTCGATAGCAGCTCGAATTGGGCGTCGACGGACTCGGTCTACCGGGCGGAGACCGGAATCACGCAGGAGAAGTTCATCAACGTGCGGGAGGCGCTCGCCGACACGCTCGAAGGCTTTACCGAAACGAAGTGCATCGATCACGACAATGACGGCACCCCTCCCGGGACGGGCGGGACAGCCTGCGTCAACACGACGATCGCCCATCCGGGGCTCGACGATCGCTTCAACCTGGGAATCATGATGTACGCCGAAACCGGCGGCGGCAACGACAACATCGACGGTGGCGTAATCCGCAAGGGCGTGCGGCAGCTTACGGCCACGAACAAGGCTGCATACATCGACTTCTTCCGCAACGTCAACGGAAACTTCGACAAATCGAACAACACGTCGATGGGTCTCGCGTTTCACGAAGCGTTCCTGTACTTCACCGGCAGGACCGGCTACTCCGGAATCCGCAAGCTCAAGCGCGACTACGTCCTCAATACCATGCCGGCCCCTTGCTCCGGCCCGCAGAACTCGAACAGCAACTGCGCGCTGCAGTATTCGAATGCGCTGTGGGCCCTTCCTCTCGAGGCGACCGAAAATCCACCCCCGCGCGCGGCCCTGAACGATTCAGCTTCGGTGATCTACAACATGCCGATGTCCGACGCGTGCCAGAAGAATTTCATTATCTATATCGCCAACGGGCCGGTGACGGATCCGAATTCGAACAATTCCGAAGCGACGACCAAGCTCGCGGCGCTCGGCGGAGACACCACGCCGATCGTGCTGACCGAGGATGACGGCAACCAGGCGAACATCAGCGACGAGTGGACGAGGTTTCTTTTCAACCGTCCGGACTCGACCGACTCGACGGTCGTCGGCAACCAGAAGATCGTGACGTACACGGTGGAAGTCAATGCCGAGGCGGACACGCAAGGCCGCGCGAACACCAAGCTGCTGAAGAGCATGGCCGACAATGGCGGTGGCCGCTACATCGGCGTAACCACCGCCGGCGGCGGGGTCAGCCTGGCCACTGCATTGAACGAAATCTTCACCGAAATCGCTTCGGTGAACAGCGTGTTCGCTGCGGCGACGCTGCCCGTCAGCGTGAACGTGCGCGGCTCGTTCCTGAACCAGGTGTACATGGGCGTTTTCCGTCCGGACGCCAACGCCTCGCCGCGCTGGCCCGGCAACCTCAAGCAATACAAGCTTGGACTGAATGCGTCCGGCGGCGTGATCCTGGTCGACAAGAACAATAACGCGATCGAGAACCCGGCCACGGGGTTCGTCCGCGCCGCGTCGACGAGTTTCTGGTCTACTACGACGACGTTCTGGGACACGACCTACTATCCGAACGTCAAGACGGACCTGGTCGCCGCGAACAACAGCGACGCGCCGGACGGGGAATTCGTAGAAAAAGGCGGCGCCGCGCAGCGCCTGCGCACCATACACGCGACCGACGTCACGACGCGCACGCTCTACACATGCATCTCGGCGGTGTGCCCGAATGACACGCTGCTGGACAGCTCGGCGGATCACGCATTCGTCGCGACCAACGCCAACATCACCGACACGCTGCTCGGCCTGAGCAGCCCGCAGCCGGTTACTTCTCTGACACGGTCGGGCGGGACCGCGACCGCAAGCGTGGCCGCGCACGGTTTCGCGACCGGCGGCGTGATCAAGATCGAAGGCGCAAACCAGGCCCAGTACAACGGCAACTTCAACATCACGGTGGTGGACGCCAACACGTTTACGTTCCCGGTCACGGAATCGCCCGTGACGCCGGCGACCACGGCGACGACGATGCAGGCGGCGAAGGGCTCGGGCCCGGTCAGCGTCACGTCGCTGACGCGCAGCGGGACGACGGTGACTGCGACCGCGCCAGGGCACGCCTTCACGAACGCGCAGACGATCACGATCACCGGCGCGAATGAAACGACGTACAACGGCTCGTTCGTGATCTCGGGCGTCGTTGCCGGAACCTCGTTCCAGTACACGGTCGTGGAAACGCCGGTGTCGCCCGCGACGGCCGCACCCACGGGCACGGCTGCGGTAGGCGCCAACAGCAAGAGCATCAAGATCAACAATCCTGGCGCAGTTCCGGCAGTCACCCGTTCCGGCACGACGGTCACGGTAGAGACGCAAAACAACCACGGATTCGCGGCCGGCAACACCGTTGTCATCGCCGGCGTCACGCCGACCGAATACAACGGCAGCTTCACGATCGTCTCGGTGCCGACAACGAAGACATTTACCTACAACCTGCCGGCGTCATCCATCGGACCCGCAACACCGGCCACCGGAACCATCGTCGCCGACCCGGCGACGACGAGGACGATCAGCACCATTACCCGGAGCGGATCCACCGCAACCGCAACCACCTCGGTCGTCCACGGCTACAGCACGAACGACAGCATCACGATTTCCGGCGCTGCACAGCCGGAATACAACGGTACGTTCACGGTCACTGTGACGAGCACCACGGCGTTTACCTATCCCGTCATCGTGAGCCCTGCAACTCCGGCAACCGGCACGATCACCGCGACCGGTGCGGGTGGCGTCACCAAGGTGTCCCTCGTCAACTGGGTGCGTGGTGCGAACGTGCAGCTGGACGACAACCCGAACGTAACGCCGACGGCGAGCGCAACGAGAGTGCGGGCATACCTGCACGGCGACGTGCTCCACTCGCGGCCGGTGGTCGTCAACTACAACCGCGCCGGACAGCCCGCTGACCGCGACCTCCTCGTCTACTACGGTGCGAACGACGGCATCATCCACGCGGTGAAGGGCGGCCAGAACGACGCCGACGGAATCGAGAAGTGGGGTTTCATCCCGAGCGAGTTTTACGACCGCTTCGTGCGCCTCTACCTGGAGAGCCCGAGCATTACGACCGTGCAGCGCAAGTCCTTTGCCGACGGCCCGGTGAGCGTCGACACGGTCTACAACCTCGACACCTCGGTCAGCCCGCCTGCCGAGAGGCTGGAGAACGGCTCGCTCGGCACGGACGCCAGGGCTCAGATCTACGTCGGCATGCGGCGCGGCGGACGTTTCTACTACTCCCTCGACGTGACGAATCCCGACGCTGCCCCGAGGTACAAGTGGAAGATCGACAACAGCGGCGACTTTGCGGAATTGGGCCAATCGTGGTCCGAGGCGAAGGTGGTGAGGCTCAGGCTCGCTACCTGCCCCGGCGGTGCGGATTCACTGGGTATCTGCAAGGTCCTCGTCTTCGGCGCGGGCTACGACCCGACCGCGAACGACTCCGCCGTGCAGGGCGTTGCGACGATGGGACGCGGCGTCTACGTGGTCGATGCCAAGACGGGAGAGCACATCTGGAGCATCAGCCCCGATACATTCTCCCCGAGCACGGGCACGCACCGGGCGGAGGCCGGGATGACATTCGCCATCGCAGCCGACCTGTCGGTCATCAACACCGACCTGGACGTGCAGAACCTGGCCGACCGGATCTATGCCGCGGACACTGGAGGGAATATCTGGCGCATCAACATCTCGAATGCCGACCCGTCCACGTGGACCTGGGGCAAGCTCGCGTCGCTCAGTGGCGCGGCTGCAGCCGACAAGCGCAAGTTCCTGTTCCCGCCTGATGTGGTGGCGTACAACAGCACGACCGACTCGGTACTGATCGGCTCGGGCGACCGCGAGCATCCGTTCGACACGTCGATCAACAACCGCTTCTACATGATCAAGGATTCGCATGGCATCAACGACGTGCCGGCGTCGCCCGCGATTACCGAGCTGGACCTGGTCGACCTGACGAGCAACACGCTGCAGGATCCGACTGCGACGCAGGCGCAGATCGACGACATCAACGGGGACCTGGCGGCGATGAAGGGCTGGTTCATCCGCCTCGCGACGGGCGAGAAGGTCGTCACCGGCGTCACGACGCTGGGCGGAACGACGATCTTCGCGACCAACACGCCGACTTCGGTGTCGACGCCCGGGTCGTGCACCGGGCCTCTCGGCACGGCGCTGATCTACGCGGTCGGCTTCAAGGACGCGACCGCGACGATCGACGTCAACGGCGACGGCGTCTTCAATCTGGCCGATCGTTCGGAAGAGCGCGTCGGCGGCGGGTTGCCGCCGACTCCGATCCCGTTCGCGACGCAGATCGGCAACAACTATTACGAGGGCGCAATTACCGGGACGCAGGTCGTGCAACCGCCGACCTCGCCGATCGGCCAGCGCTACCGCGTGTTCTGGAACCTTTCGGTCGACAACTGAGCGTCCTGCAGCGCCGCGCGATTCACGTCGCGGCGCTGGGGTCGCTCCTGCTGCACGCGGTGCTCTTTTCGCTCCCGCTCGGGGGCACGCACAAGGAGCGCGGTCTTCCCGCCGCGACCGCCGCACAGGCGATTCGGGCGTTTCTCCGACCCGTGATCGCGGAGCCGGTGCAAGCTACAGCGCCTGCTGCGGTCGAGCCTGCACCGGTACTACCCGAACCGCTCGTTGCACCTGCGCCGCTCCCTCGCACGGCGGACAAACCGGAGCCCGCAGTCGAGCCTGAACCTGCGCCAAAGCCCGAACCTTCTCCACTCGGCGGCACGCCGTTGAGCACGGCGGCGATTCCAGCGACGTTTCTCGACCCCGCACAGCTCACCGAGCATCCAAAGCCACTCAAGGAACCGGCGGTTCATCTGCTGCTGCCGATGCTCGCGCGCTCGGGCATGGCGCGCCTCGTGCTCTATATCGACGAGCTGGGACACGTGACTTCGGTGGAAGTCGACTCGGCGACGCTGCCGGCTGCTACGGTAGACCGCGCCGTCGCGATCTTCGCCGCGGTTCCCTTTTCTCCGGGCCGGGTCGACGGCATTGCGGTAAAGACGAAAGTGCGTATCACGGTCGGCGCCGAGGAGCGCCCGAGAGAGAATTGAGCCATCCGGGCGCGTTACAATTCGCCCCGCGCTGGTGTAGCTCAGTTGGTAGAGCAGTCGCTTCGTAAGCGTCAGGTCGTCCGTTCGAGTCGGACCACCAGCACCAGGAAAAACCTGGATGCGCTGCGGCGCCACAGTTCCTGCGGCGCCGCACCGCGAACGTCTGGAAAGGCAGGGAGGGCCTATGGTTGTTCCGGCGCGCCCTGCCAGAGCATCTCGTACCCCAGCTCCTTACTCTCGGAGCACATCTGCGCCA
>Ga0209382_10000666_pt1 | contig 55795 bp, 35 predicted proteins | sample SoiMetdeltSBSDD5_FD_187599 | JGI IMG/M metagenome (GOLD analysis project Ga0209382, IMG submission 187599) | Bulk soil microbial communities from a Populus tree surrounding site in Tennessee, USA - Soil MetaG P. deltoides SBSDD5 (SPAdes) (version 2) | ecosystem: Environmental > Terrestrial >...
GGCGCCCGCTCCACGACGTCGGGGCTCGCCGAGGGCTCGCCCCACTGGTTCACCCTGGACAAACGCCGCCGCCCGGCGAAGCGCACGCGGCCGTGCGCTCGTCACCCTCGGCTCGGCTCGGCTCAGCTCGGATTGACGAGCTCGAGACGGATCAGCCGGAGCTCGCGGCGACCGGCCAGGAGCTGCTCCAGCCGATCGAGCGCCGATTCCGACCCCGGACGCCCGCGCCGCGAAGCGGGTGCCGGCTCGAGCCCGCCGACGCCGCGGATCGCCTCGCGCGCGAGCGGATCGAGGCGCAGCGCCCTGCCGGGCGCCGCCGGCTCGAGCACGCTCAGCCGCTCTTCGAGCTCGGGATTCGGCCCGCGGGAGGCGACGATCAGGAAGTGCTCGACGCCGCCGGCGCTCGTCACCTGCCAGTCGTGTGGGGCGCCGAGGAGCGAGCCCGGAAGCATCGTCGATCGTCCCGGCGCCGGCCCGATCGGATTCCTGCGGTCGAGGCCGGCGAGCGGGAAGAGCAAGTAGAGCTCCCCGTGTTCGTCTTCGTTGAGCACGTACACGTGGAGCGGCTCGGCCGATTCGAGCTCGAGCTGCAGGCGGTCTCCAGGCTTCACGGTGGCGCCGCTCTCGAGGCGGGCGATCTCCGTGCCGCGCCGGCGAAGGAGCGTCGCCTCGATCCGGGGTGGGGCCGGGCCGGGTGGGTCCGGGCTTGACGGCGGACCTTGCCGGGCTGACGGCGTCTCGAGCGCCACCGCGCGAGGCGGCGCCGTCGGGCGCCGTGCGGAGCTCGCCAGACCGACGATCAGCGCGACGAGCGCCGCGACCAGTGCGGCGGCGGCGAGCGCGCCCGGCAAGCGGCGACGCGCTCCCCTCTCGAGCGTCGCCGCGAGCGCGCTCGCGAGGTCACCAGCCGAGGAGAAGCGCTCCGTCGGCCGCGGATCGAGCGCCCGTTCGACGAGCTCCACCAGCGGCCGCGGCAACTCGGGCCGGAGGTCGAGCAGGCGACTCTCGAGACCGCCGCCCTGGGCTTCCTGCCATCGGAGGGCCCGCTTGGGATAGACGCCGGTGAGCAAACGGAAGAGCAGCGTGCCCACCGCGTAGAGGTCCGATGCAACCGACGGGGCGCCGCCCGCGAGCACCTCGGGGGCGAGGGCGGCCGGCGTGCCGGTGCGGAAGACGAGCGGCTCGCGCCCGCCGGGGCCGCCGGGCGAGGCCGAGCCGAAGTCGGCGATCACGATCCGGCCGCCGCGCTCGCGAAGCACGTTCGACGCCTTGAGGTCGCCGTGTACGAGCCCGGCGCCGTGGACGGCGGCGAGCGCTCGGCAGAGATCGAGACCGATCGCCACCGTCTCGGTCGCCGAGAGCCGCCCTTCGCGTTCGAGGCGCTCTTCGAGCGTCTCCCCTTCGACGAGATCGGTCCAGAGACCGACCCGGCCGTCGTGAATGCCCGCGCCATGGACGACGACCACGTTCGAGTGGCGGACCTGCGCGAGGCGCTTCGCTTCGGCGAGCAGCGCGTGCGGCGCCGCCCCGTCGCGGCGACGCAGCTTCAGCGCGACCTCGCGGTCAAGGCCAGGCTCGTAGGCGCGGAAGACCTCGCCGAAGCTCCCTTCCCCCAGGCGCTCGCGGATCTCGAACGGCCCCCAGACGAAGAGCGGCTCGGACAGCGACGCGTCGCCGCCGGGCGAGGGCGCCGCGGCGAACGCGCGCGCGATGCCGGCGATCTCCTCCAGGCTCTCGAGCGCGGGGGCGAGCTCCGGGCTCGTCTCCGGCGCCGGCGGGCGCAAGCCGCCTGCGACCCGCTCCGCGGCCGCGACGATCCGCTCGTCGAGCTCCCGGTCGCTCACGGCGCCTCTTCGCGCTCGGCCATCGCTTCGGCGAGGCGCGCCAGCGCCCGCGCCGCGCGCATCCGTGCGGCATTGGCCGACGGGGCGCCGAGCGCCTCGGCGAGCTCGGCGTGGCGATATCCGAATTCGACGTTCAGGATCACCACCTCCTGCTCCTCCCGCGTCAGCGTCGCGAGCGCCCGCTCGTAGCGGCCCAGCAGCTCGGCGCCGATCGCCGCCTCGACCGGCGAATGCTCGGCGCTCGCGAGCTCCGGGTCGAGCTCGACCGCGACCGGCCGGCGCACGGTACGCCGGATCTCGTCGCGGATGCCGTTGACCAGGGCCTGCCGGAGGTAGGCGAGGAACGCTCCCTCGCGCTCGACCTCCAGCCGGTCCAACTGCTTCAACGCTCGGAGGAGGGTGACCTGCACGAGGTCGTCGGTGTCCGCGCTGCCGCGTGCCCAGACCGGCAGCCGTCCCCGGCCCCAGCGCCGGAGCACCGGCAGGTAGCGGGCGCAGAGGATCTCCCGGGCCGAGTCGTCCCCTTCGCGCAGGCGGGCGATCAGCTCCTGAGTCGATTCGGGGCGCGCGGCGTCCGGGGTCCTCATCGTCGGGGCGCGAGTGGTGGCGGCCGCTCGACCACCACGATCGCTAGTGTCCCGATACCGTGGTTCGCGGTATGACTCGCCGAGTCATTTTCGTCCAGGGCAAGGCGCGCCGACGAAGGAATACCCTCGTCGTATTTCGAGGAGGCGCGGGCCGAGGCGCGAGCTTGCTCGCGCCGAACGCCGGCGAGGCGCGGAGGCGCCGAGCCAACACGCCCTGGGCGAAAAGGGCCGGCGAATCATGCTGCGAATCACGGTATCGGGACACTACAGGGGCTCTCCGCTGCGATCGAGCAGGAACGACACCGGCACGAACGTGAAGCCCTCCTTCCGCGCCAGCGGCACCTCCTCGCGCAACACCTCGAGCGTGCTCGGCCGCGGGTGGGCGATCGCCACCGCGGCGCCGCGCTCGCGGGCCCGCGCAAGGAACCGGTTGAACTCGCGCCGGATGGCGGCGGGGTCGGCGTCGTCGTCGAGGAAGACGTCGCGCTCGGCGGCAGGGAGGCCGAGCGAACGGGCGAGGCTGTAGCCGACCGACTCGGCGCTCGTGCGCGAGTCGAGGAAGAAGAGGCCCTGCCGCTGCAATACGTCGAGGACCGTTCCCATCGCGGCGCGGTCCGTGGTGAGCCCCGAGCCCATGTGGTTGTTGGCGCCCACCGCACCCGGCACCTTGGCGAGCGCCTGCCGCGTGGCCGCGGCGAGGGCGTCGAGGTCCATCGCCTCGCTCAGCGCGCCGGGCCCGGGGTCCTTGCCGTTGACCGGTTGCATCGGCAGGTGGCAGAGGATCTCGCGGCGCTCGCGGGCCAGCCGCGCCACCACCTCGCGTGTCATCACCTCGTAAGGGAGCACCGAATACGAGAGCGGCACGTCGAGGCGGTCGAGCTCCGTGACGTCGTCGAGGCTGCGCCCGAGGTCGTCGATCACCAGCGCGAGCTGCCCGGCCGGCAGGTTGGGGGCGCGACGCCGCGGCGGCTTTGCGGTGGGCCGACGTCCCGCGGTGGGGGCCGGCGACGCGCCGGCGCGAGACTGGCTCCTGACCGGCGGCAGCGGGGACCGCTCCCACGACAGCGCCAGCCAGAGCGCGACGGCCGCCAGGGCCAGCCCGGCTCCGAGGATCGCCCAGCGACCCGAGGTCGGCTGGCGCCGGCCGCCGCTCGGGGGGCGGCGGCGACCGCGCCTGCTGCCAGGGCTCGCCACCGCCGCTTGCTACGCGGCTTTCGCCGCCGCTGGCGCCTGCTCCGCCGCCGGCTTCTCGAGGGTGCCGACCCCGCGCTGCAGGATCAGCTCGTCGAGCGAGAGGTCCTTCTCACGCAGGGTGCGCGAGCGTTCGTCGACCTCCTGGTCGGGCTCGATGCTCTCGGCGACCGGCTCCCCCTTGGGCCCGGTGTAGAAGGCGTCGGTGAGCTCGACGAGCGCGCCGCTCGCGAGCTCCACCTGCCCCTGGTGCCCGGCGTGCCCGAAGGTCGCCTCGCCCACGAGCGTCGCCCCGGCGGCCTCGTCGAGGACGCGCGCGAGCACTTCCGCCGCTCCCAGCGTGCCGCGGTCGGTGAGCACCACGATGCGGCCCTTCCAGACCGGCTCGCCGTCGGCGACGAAGCGCTGGCGCACCTCGTCGCGCGCCTTGAGCGTCCCCATCTCTCCCGAGACCAGGAGGTCGGCCACCTGGTAGGAGAGCTGCGGATCGCCGCCGGCGACGCCACGCAGGTCGATCGCCAGCTTGTCGACCTTGGCGCTGGCGAGCTTCTGCAGCTCCGCCTCGACCGCTCCCGTGGTCGACTTCGTGAAGCGGGCGATGCGCAGCACCGGGATCTCGCGCACGCGCGTCGTCGAGGCAACGGCCAGCGTCGCGTCGGCCTCGACCGCGAGCTGCAGCTGCTTGCCGTCGCCCTGCCGCACGATCGACACCGGCACGGTGGTGCCGCGATGGGAGGCGAACACCTGCTCGATCTGCCACACCTGCAGCTCGCGCGTCGGCTGGCCGTCGATCTTCGAGACGAGGTCGCCGCGCTCGAAGCCGGCCTTGTCGGCCGGGCTCCCCGGCGCCACGCCGACGACGTAGATCCAGCCGTGCTCGCGCAGGACGAGGAGTCCGGTGTCGGGCGCCGGGTGCTCGCGCAGACGACGGTAGTCGGCGACCTGCTCGGCGGGCACGTAGACCGTGAACGGACCCAGCGAGTCGGCGGCGCCCTCGTAGGCTCCCGCCATGAGCTGGGTGACGTCGGTGTCCTTGACGTACGCCTGGCGCACGAGGCCCAGCACCTCGGTGAAGACCGAGAGGTACTTGTAGAGCGAGTCGGGCTGGGGCTTCTCGCCGCGCGACTGGGCGGCGAGCCAGGACGCGGCGGTCAGGCCGATGGTGACCACCGCGGAGACGACCATGAAGCGCGTGCGGTTGCCGGTCATCGCTGCTCTCGTAGCCAGAGGCGAGGGTCCTCGGGCCGGTTGTCGATGCGAATCTCGAAGTAGAGCGAGTCGCCTGCCACGCCGACGACCTGACCCAAAGATAGCACGGCCCCCGGGGTGACTCGGACCTCGCCGAGCCCGGCGTAGAGCGTGAAGGCGCGCCCGGTGTGCTGCATCACCACGGTCGGTCCGTAGCCCTGGAACGGCGCCGCGAACACCGCCGTTCCGGGGAAGACCGTGCGCACGTCGTCGCCCGGCGAGGTCTCGATGTCGACGCCGTGGTGCGGGACGCGCGTGCCGTAGGTGGGGTCGAGCTTGGGGCCGAAGGGGGCGGTCACGCGCCCCGCCGCCGGCCAGTCGAGCACGCCGCGGAAGCCGTCGATCGCCGCCCCCGAGGGGTTGGTGGCCTCGCTGCGGCCGTAGAGGAAGGCGAGCAGGTTCGAGAGCTTCTGCGCGCGCTCGACGAGCGCACCGCTCTTCGTCTCGAGACTCTCGCGTTCGGTTTCGGCGCGGGCCAGGAGCTCCGCCTGGCGGGCACGCACCCTGGCGAGAGCCGTCCGCCGCTGCTCCTCCTGGCGCACCCAATCCTCGAGCTTCTGTCGCTCGCCGTCGAGAAGCGTCTTCTCGGCCGCGAGCGTGGCGCGCGTCTCGTGGAAGCTCTTCATCAGCTCGCCGTCGCGGCGCGCGAGATAGCGCAGCTGGCGCACCGCCGGCAGCACCTCCTGACCGGGGGCGAGGGCGAGCAGGAGGCGCAGGTAGCCGGCGCCGCCGAGGCGGTAGAGGGCGGCGAGGCGGGCGCGGAGGTCGAGCCGGGTCCTCTCGAGCCGGCCCTCGAGCGAGGAGACCTCGGTCGCGATGGCGGCGGTGCGGTCCTGGGCAAGCGTGCGCGCCGTGTGCGCCTCGTCGACCTTGCGCTGCTGCAGCTCGAGCTGGATGGACGTCTTCTCGAGCTCGCCGGCGAGGGACTGCGATCGCCGCTGCGCGGTCGCCAGCTTCTCCTGCAGGACGGCGATCTCGGCGCGGAGGCGCTCGAGGTCGGCGACGCGGGGATCGGGGTCGGCGGCGGAGAGCCGGAGCGAGTAGCCGATGAGGAGAAGGGCGAAGACAGAGGCCGGGAGAACCCGGATGGCGGGCACGGCCCGCCCTACGAGAGCCGCCCACGGGCTCATCGCGGGCAGTGGGACCCTCGGCGCCCCTTCGGCACGTGAAGGCAGATCCCCCAACGATCGACCATGCCAGGGTGGCCCATGCCCACCATCTTCCTCTGCAATTGCCCAATCCCCAATCGCGGCCGCGCGGGTGGGTGGGGGCGCCCCCTGCCCCTGGAGGGGCAGGGGGACGGGGGGTCAGGGGTGACGTGCAACCTAGTGGGGCAGCAAGCTCTTCCCGTCGAGGTCCGCCGACGGCGTGACGCCGTAGCTCTCGACGATCGTGGGGAACACGTCGGCGATGTAGGGCTGCCGCGGCGCGACGACCAGCTTCCTGCTGCTGAACAGGATGCCGTTGACGAGCGGCGGGTAGACCGAGCAGTGGTCGCCGCTCCAGTACTGCGTGTTGGGCTCGACGACCTCCTTGCCGATGCCACCGAGCGTGTCCTGCCAGCCGACGCGGTAGCCCTCGCTGTTGGAAGGGATGAGGTCGGGGATGAGCGCCGGGTCGAACACGCCGTTGTGCGCCTCCTCGCGGGTGAAGACGTGCGCCACCGGGTGCAGCCCGGTCTTGTCGTCGACGAACGCCTCGAGCTTGGCCTTGATCTCCTGGCGCAGCGCCTCGTATTCCACGCCGGGCTGGACGACCCCCTTCGCCTCGCGGCCCTGGAGGTTGATGTAGATGTTGCCCAGGCCGAGGGCGTACGCCCGGGTCTTCGTCCAGTCGACGTTGGTGAAGAACTGCCCCTTGTCGAAGAGCGCCTCGAGGTTCTGCCGCTTGGCGTCCTCGCCGGTGAGCGTCATGTAGCCGTTCTTCGCCAGCCAGGTGTTGTAGTTCATGCTCCAGCGGAACGAGGCGAAGCCGTGGTCGGAGACGACCATCAGGTGCGTGCCCGCCGGCTGGCGCTTCATCACCTCGCCGACGATGCGGTCCATGTCCTGGTAGGACGCGAGGATCGAGCCGCCGTATTTCTCGGCCAGCTTGGGGTCGTACATCGGGTGGCCGGTGTCGAAGAGGCGGAACATCATGTGCTGCACGCGGTCGGTGAACTCGAAGTAGTCGACCAGCACGTCCCACTGGTCGGGCTCGGCGAGCATGCCGTAGAGCATCTCCTCTTCCTTCTCGCGCGTCGCCTTGAGGTCCTCGAGGAAGACCGCCTCGTCGATCGTGCCCTCGTTGAGCGACCAGGTGTCGATGGCCCAGCCGATGGTCTTGAAGCGCCCGAACTCGTCGGTCAGGTGGCCGACGAACTTCCGCGGCGTCGTGATGTCGAGGAGAGGCGGCAGCTTCTTGGGGTCGAACTGGATCGGCGAGAGGTAGAGGCGCACCTCGGGCTCGAGCGAAAGCAGCCGGAACTTCCCCATCCCATGGAGAGTGATGAGAGGGTTGTAGTCGAACGGGAAGAGCACCCAATCGCTCCACTCGCCGGGCTTGAGCACGACCTTCTGTCCGGCCACCTCGATCGTCAGGTGCGAGTGGTCGGCCGCCACGTCGAGCACCATCGGCAGGTGGATGAACTTCGCCTCGTCGGGCTTGGCGAAGAGCTTGTCGCGGGCGCCCTTGATCTCGGTCTCGATACGCCCCTTGTTGTCGACGAGCTCGACGACCTCGGCCGAGAAGTCGCCGCCACCGCGCGGGGCGAAGAAGAGCTCGGAGGTGAAATAGAAGGGCTTGCCGATGCGCAGCGAGACGTCGGGCGTGCCGAGCCCCGACCAGAGCTCGCCGTGCTCGAAGGCCTTCGGTGGGAAGTTCTGCGGCAGGCGCATGACGCGCACGCGGTCGCCGTGCTTGCCGAGCACCTCCCAGAAGGTCTCCCCCTGGCGTGGGTTGGTCGCCACCGGGCGCTCGACGGGAAGCCACTTCGCGGCGACGACTCCGGCGCCGACGCCGAGGAGGGCGCCGACGGCCAGCCCGGCCGTGAGCGCGCGGCGCGGTCGCGTGCGGAAGAGCCGGAGGAGCCCGAAGAGGAGGAGGCCCAGCACGAGCGTGAGGCCGAGGCCGAGCACCACCGGCGTGCGCGTGCCCCAGAGAAACGGCGCCGTGGTTTCGTCGACGAGACCGAGCTCGGGACGGTAAGTGGCGACGTCCCGCTTCAGGAAGTCGAAGATGCCGTGGCGCCCCGGGTTGAGCCCGGTGGCGAAGGTCGACCAGGAGACCGGCGTCTGCGACGGAATCGTCGAGCGCAGGGGCGCATAGGTCCCCTCGGCGCGCAGCTTGGCGAGGTTGGGGAGCTTCCCCTCGTTCATCCATCGCTCCGTCAGCTTCGCGTCCGCCCCGTCGAAGCCGAGGATCACGGTCTTCGGCGGCGACGCATGGAGCGACGCGGCGACGGAGGCGAGGAGCGCAGCGAGGGCGAGGGAGCGCGGGATCGACGTCGAGCGGCGCATCGTGGTCCCTTCCTGGCAGGTGATCCGGGCTGTCGGACCCGGTGATGGAAGCGGTGCTCTGATCTGGATCGGGCGCGCCTCTGGATTGGAGGCGACCAGGCCGGCGGCGGCGCGGATGATAGCACCGCCTCCGAACCATCCTGCGCGCGGGCTCCTGCCGTAACATGCGGCCGCCGTGTCCGTCGACGTGCGCAAGATCGGCCGCCTCGCCACCGTGTACGTCGGACAGGCGATCGCGCCCGGCTTCGCCACCTACGCCATGCCGGCGCTGCTGCGCAAACAGGGCGTGTCGCTGCAGGCCATCGGCTTCACGCTCCTTCTCCTGCTCCCTGCATCGCTCAAGTTCGTCATCGGACCGTGGACCGACCGCCTCGCCGCGCGCGGGCGCACCCGCGTCTGGCTGACCGGTCTGCAGACGGCGCTCGTCGTGTGCGTTGCCGGCCTCGCCGTCTTCCGACCCACGAACGGGGTGCCGCCGTTCCTCGTCCTCATCGGCACCGCCTACCTCCTCGTCGCCGTCGCCGACGTGATCACCGACGGCGTCGCCGTACGCCTGCTGGGGAGCGAGGAGAGGCCACTCGGCAACGCGGCGCAATACGGCGGCGCGGTCACCGGCGGCATCCTCGGCGGCGGCCTCTTCCTCGCCCTGGAGCCGAAGCTCGGCTGGGATGCGGCGGTGGCCTTCCTCGTCCTGCTCGTCATCGCCGGCTGGGTGGCGGCGCGCACGTTGCCGATGCCTGCACCGCCGAGCTTCGCCGCCGGCGTCCCCGAGGCGCGCGCCAGCCTGCTTGCCTTCTTCGGCGGGCCGGTGCCGCGCCACGTGCTGCCACTCCTCCTCCTGCTCGACTTTCCCCAGAACCTGGGCATCGCCCTCGTCGGCGCCTTCCTGGTCGACGACGGGCTCACGCTGGCGCAGGTCGGCCTCGTCTCCGGGACGGTCGGGCTGCTCGCGGCGCTCGCCGGCGCGGTGCTCGGCGGCGCGATGCTGGCGCGCGTGCCGCGCCGCCGCGCGATCGTCGTCGCGGGAGCGCTGCAGGCAGTGCCGCTCGCTGCCTTCGCCTGGATGGCCGCGACGCCGGCGGTGTCGCTGCCACTCGCCTTCGCCGTCGTCTCTTGTGCCTACTTCACCGCGACCGCCTTCAACGTCGTCCTCTCCTCCTGGTTCATGGACCTCGCCTCCCCACGCCAACCGGCCACCGACTACAGCGTGATGGCCTGCGCGCACTTCGGCACTTACGCCATCGCCGGGCCGATCGCCGGAGCGATCGCGCCACGGGTCGGCTTCACCAGCTACTTCCTCGGCACCGCCATCGTGGCGCTCGTCTGCCTGGGCCTCGCGGTGCCCTGGTTGCGCCGGCTCGGCAACCTCGGCGCCAGGGTCGCCCTGCCGCCCGCGGCAGCCTCCGCCGTCGACGCCGACTGAGCCGTCGCATGCGCAAGCTCGCGCTCGCCATCCTGCCGCTCGCGCTCCTCGCCTGCGGCGGCGGCGACCGGAGGCCGGCGCCGCCGCGGGCCAACGAGCTGGTGATCGGTCTCGAGAGCGCGCCGACGCGCCTCGACCCGCGCATGGGCACCGACCAGGGGTCGGAGTACGTCTGCGAGCTCGTCCTCGAAGGGCTGCTCGACAAATTGCCCGACGGCAAGCAGGTGCCCGGCCTCGCCACCTCGTGGGAGGTGCTCGACGGCGGGCGCCGCTACCGCTTCCACCTGCTCCCCGAGGCGCGCTTCCACGACGGCCGCCCGCTCGGCGCCGCGGACGTCGCCTGGACCTACGGCACCATCCTCGACGGCAGCATCAAGAGCCCGAAGGTGGGCGCGCTCGGCCCGCTGCGCCAGGTCGTCGCCGTCGACCCGCACACGGTCGACTTCGTGATGGAGGAGCCGTGGGGCGCCCTGCTCTCGAACCTGACGGCGGGCACCGGCATCATCCCCGCCGGCTCGACGACCGAGGAGATGGAGCGCCACCCGATCGGCTCCGGCCCGTTCCGCTTCGCGCGCAAGGGGCCCGACCGCGTCGAGCTCGTGGCGTGGGACGGCTTCCGCAAGGGCCGCCCGCTCCTCGACCGCGTGGTGCTGCGCGAGGTGGCGGACGCCACCGTGCGCGCGCTCGAGCTGCAGAAGGGGTCGGTGCAGCTCGTCGTCAACGCCTTCCCGCCCGACACCGTCGCCTGGTTCCGCGGGCGCCCCGGCTTCCGTGTCCTGCAGTCGCCCGGGTCGAACTACGCCTATCTGGGCTTCAACCTCGAGGACCCCGTCGTCGGCGACGTGCGGGTGCGACGAGCCATCGCCTTCGCCATCGACCGCCCGCGCCTCGCGCGCACCGTCTGGCGCGGCCTGGGGCGCCCGACCGAGACCTTGATGCCGCCAGGGTTCTGGGCGCGCGACGAGAGCTTGCCCCTGGTCCCCCACGATTCCGCCGCGGCGATCGCGCTGCTCGAAGAGGCGGGGTATAGCGACCCGGACGGGCCCGGGCCCGAGCCTCGCCTGCGGATCACCTACAAGACCTCCACCAATGACTTCTACGTGCTGCAGGCGCAGGCGATCCAGGGCATGCTCGCCGAGGTGGGTATCGCCGCGGAGATCCGCTCCTACGAGTTCGCCACCTTCTACGACGACATCAAGCGCGGCAGGTTCCAGCTCTTCAGCCTGACGTGGACGGGCGTCGCCGAGCCCGATCTCTACCGCAACCTCTTCCACTCGCGGTCGATCCCGCCGGCCGGCGCGAACCGCGGGCGCTATCGCTCCGCCGAGGCGGACCTCCTCATCGACGAGGGCGGGCGGCGCTTCGACCAGGCCGAGCGGCGCCGCTACTACGTGCCGCTGCAGCGACTGCTGCAGCGCGACATGCCCTACGTCTCGCTGCTCAACCGCGACACCGTGGCGGTGATGCTCGACGGCCTCGAGGGCTTCGCGACCTACCCCGGCGGCGAGATGTACGGCGTCCACCGCGCCCACTGGGCCAGAGGTGGCGCGCCGCGACGCGAGGAACGATGAGCAAACCGACGCTGGCGCCGTGGCGCCTCTACAGCGGCCGCAGCCTGCCGCAGACGGTGCGGGCGCTCTCGCTCACCTCCTTCCTGCAGGACGTGGCGAGCGAGATGGTCTATCCGCTGCTCCCTTCGTTTCTCAAGCTGCTGCACGGCGGGGCGTTCGCGATCGGCGTCATGGAGTCGGTGAGCGAGGGGGTGCTCGCCCTCGTCAAGGGCTGGGCGGGCCGGGCCAGCGACCGCCTCGGCCGGCGGAAGCCGTTCGTCGTCTGGGGCTACGGCCTCTCCGCCGCGGCGCGGCCGCTGCTCGCGCTCGCCGCGGTGCCGCTGCACGTCGTGATGCTGCGCGCCGGCGATCGCCTCGCCAAGGGCCTTCGCACGGCACCCCGCGACGCGCTCATCGCCGACAGCACGCCGCCCGAGCAGCTGGGCTTCGCCTACTCCTACCACCGCGGCCTCGACCACCTCGGGGCGGCGGTGGGACCGCTGCTCGCGGCGGGGGTGCTGGCGCTGGCGCCGGGCCGGCTGCGGCTCGTCTTCGCGCTCGCCACGCTGCCGGCGCTGCTCGGCGTGCTGGTGGTGGTGTGGCGGGTGCGCGAGAGCGCGGCGGCGCCTCGGGACACCGGTGCGACGAGACGCGACACCGTCGGCCACGAGGCGACCGCGAGCGCCGCCGATCGCGCGCGCCATCCTCTCCCGCGAGCGCTCTGGCTCCCCCTCCTCGGCGTCTTCCTCTTCGGCCTCGGCAACGCGAGCGACGCCTTCCTGCTCCTCCGCGCGTCGGGGCTCGGGCTCGAGCCGCGAGGTCTGGCGCTCCTCTGGTCGGCGTTCCACGTCGTCAAGTGGGCCGCCTCGGCGCCGTCGGGCCGGCTCGTCGACCGCCTCGGCCCCGGACGTCCCCTGCTCGCCGGCTGGGTGCTCTACGCCCTCGTCTACACCGGCTTCGCGCTCGCCTCCGGAGTGGTGCCGCTCCTCCTGCTCCTCGCCGCCTACGCGCTCTACTACGGCATCACCGAGGGCGCCGAGCGCACGCTCGTGGTGGCGCTCGCCGGCGACGCCGGAAAGGGGACGGTGCTCGGCGCCTACCACCTCGCGAGCGGCCTCGGGCTCTGCCTGGCGAGCGTCCTCTTCGGCGCCGTCTGGGAGCGCTCGTCGCCCGCCGCGGCCTTCCTCGTCGGCGCCGCGCTCGCCGGTGCGGCGACGCTCGTGCTGGCGACGGCGCTCGCCCTCCGCCGACGGACCGCCTAGTGGCCCGTCAGGACGCCGGCAGCGCCGAGGTGTCGCCGACGCTGCCGAACTTGTTCAGCGGGTTGGTGTACGTCCGGCGCCTGCCGGTCGCGGTGTCGGTGACGGTGATCGTGTATTCGACGTTCGACAGCGCGCCGTAGAAGAACCAGAACTGGCCGTTCACCGTCCGCGCGTCGAGCGCCTTGACGATCACCTCGACGTTGGTCGCACCCGAGAACCAGAAGTAGCCGGAGTCTCCCGAGAGCGGCACCGCCTTGCCGACTCCGGTTCGGCCGCCGAAGTCGCGCCACGAGATCTCGACGCGGAGGCGCGAGCCGGCGAGGCAGAGCGCGGTGGCGCTCGGGGAGCAAGTCGCGGCGGCGGCGACGACGCTCGACTCGCCCTCCTCGCTCGCCGCCGGGAGAGCTTCCGCAACGGCCGCCGAGAGGGCAGCCTCGAGCGCCTCCTGCTCGTGTGCCGCGGCCTCGGCGATCGCGCTGTCGCTCGTGGACGACGGCGCGGCCACCGGCGCGCTCGCCGCCGACGACGCACCCGCGAAGGCCACCGTGTCGCCGACGCTGGCGAAGCGGCCCGACGGGTTGTGCCAGCTCTTCACGGCGCCGGTGGCGGTGTCGGTGATCGTCAGCGTGTATTCGAGGTTGGTGAGGGCGCCGAAGTAGGTCCAGAAGTGACCGTTGAGCGATCGGCCGTCGAGAACCTTGACGACCAGCTCGACGTTGGACGGGTCGAAGAACCAGAACGCCCCGGTGTCCCCGGTGAGCGACACCGCGCGCGCCGTGCGAGCGACGCCGTCGACGACGAAGGTCACCTCGGCTCGAAAGCGGTTGCCGTTGAGGCAGAGCACCGGCCCCGCCGTACACGTGCCGAGCACGTGGGCGACGGCCGCGAGACCGCCGTCGACCGTCAACGCGTGGTCGCCGAGACCCACCTCGAGAAGACCCGCCCGCTGCGACAGCCCGAGGCCCGCGAGCTGGGCTCCGCCGCCCGTCCAGGCGTAGCCGAGGAGCGTCGCGCCGGGCGCGCTGGGCGTGGCGCCGACGCCGCGCGGCGACGGCACTGCCCGCAACACTCCCTCGTGGAGGCCGGGGGCGCGCACGTTGGCCGCCGCGCTCTTGCGCACCGCGCCGAGCCCACCGTGGAACACGGTGAGCCCGTTGAGCTCCGGCGCGCCGATGCCGCCGGGCGCCCCCACGATGTTGGTGAAGACGCGCTCGCCGAAGACGGCGGGGGCGAACCGGTTGCCGTCGTAGCGCATGCCGTTGACGGGTCCGCCGACGAGGTCGACCTCGTAGAGAGGCAGGCCCGCCTCGTCGGCGAACGCCGAGCCGCTGACCACGCCGCCGACGTTGCGCGGGCGCGCCGGGTTCAAGTCGGGCGTCGAGTAGATCGAGGCGCCCCGCGAGGCGTCGAGCGCCTCGCCTCCGGGCACGACGTCGTTGCCGTAGAAGCGGCTGTCCGCCACCTCCACCGTGGACCCCGAGACGTGCAGCGCCGCGCCGGCGCCGTCGGCGGCATTCCGCGCGAACGCGGTGCGCACGATGCGCGCCGACGACTCTTGCCGCAGCGCGACTCCGCCGCCGCCGGCGCCCGCCCCGCGCGCGTCCGAGCCGATCACCAGCGAGTCCTCGAGCACGAGGTCGACGAGATCGCCGAAGATCGCGCCGCCGTAGCCGGCCGCGCCGTCGGCGCCGGGCGGGGCATCGCAGTCCGAGAGCACCGAGTCGCGGATCTCGACCTTCGCGCGGTTCTCGGTGAGCGTGCCGGCCATCGGCACGTTGCCATCGCCGTAGGCGCGCGGCCCGTCGCCGGCGGCGAGGATGCAGCCGCCGCGGTAGGCGCCAGGCGAGACCGGTCCGCCTTCCACGAGGGAGCGGTCGATCACCAGCCGGCCGGCGCGCCGGTTGATGGCGCCGCCGCCCGTCGACGGGTCGGCGAAGTCGGTCGAGAAGAGGGCGATGGTGCCCCCGGCACCACCGGCGTGGATGGGCTGGTTGCGCTGGAACACCGAGCCGTCGATCTCCGCCACGGCGCGGTAGACGTCGATCGCGCCGCCGTGATCGCCTCCGTTGCCCTGGAAGAGCGAGCCATGCACGCGCAGGCGAGTCAGGTCTTCGACGTGCACGGCTCCACCGGTGGAGGCATTGGCGCTCGCGCAGCACGGATCGGGCGCGGCGCGGTTGCCGGCGAAGGTGGTATTGGTGAGCTCGACGTCGGCGCCGCGGTCCCAGTTGCCGATGGCGTAGATGGCGCCGCCCACCCACCCCGCCTCGTTCGATTCGAAGCGGGTGCCGGTCGCGCGCAGCGTGGCGTCGACCACCATGATCGCGCCGCCGTGGGAGAGCGGATCGTGGCCGGGGAGGTTGGTGCGGTTGCCGACCATCTCGCCGCGTTGGAGCGTGACGGTCGCCCCGCGCACCGAGATCGCCCCGCCGCGCAGGCGTGCCGAGTTGCCGCGGAACGCGGTGTCGACGAAGGTGACGTCGGATCCGTCGAGCGCCTTCACGGCGCCGCCGCCCGTGGGACCGACCGCCCGGTTGCCGCTGAAGACGCACTGACGAAAGACCGCCTCCGCCTTCGAGAGTGTGACGCCGCCGCTCTCGTTGGCGTGATCGGCGAACCCGTTGCTGAAGGTGATGCGCTCGAAGGTCACCCGCTTGCCGCGCGAGCGATTCGAGTTGATGAAGGTGATCAACCGGCGGGAACCGCCGCCGTCGAAGGACACGCTGGCGCCTGCCGCGGCGCGCACCGTGAAGCCCTTGCCGAGGTTGCGGATCGAGAACCCGTTGCCGGGCGTCGCATAGGCGCCCGAGGCCAGCTCGACGACGCCGCCGTCGGCGACGCGCGAGATCGCTGCGTCGAGCGTGGGCGCGTCCTGCGGCACGCGCACGAGAGACGTCGCAGCATGCGCGGCCGGCGTCGCGAGCGCGGCGAGGAGCCCGAGGAGTGGAGGGAAGATACGTCGCACGCGCATGTGCGTCTCGAACCTCTGCCGGCAGTGCCGGCCCCCTCCGAACAAAAGGAATATCGCGGATTCTCCGCGTCACGAAGGCAACGCTTCGCGCGACCATGCCAACGTAACATGCGGAGCCGACATTCCCCTGTGAAGCAACCGCCGCGTGGCTGTGATCGGGGATGCTCCCTGGAGCGGGCGCTCCGCCGCGGAATCACGCCGGTCAGGACGCTGGAATCCGCGCGCCGAGGTCGGCCGGGAGCGGCGCCTCGATGCGCGTCATCGCCCCCGTCGCGGGATGTGGCAGGGCGAGCCACGCGGCGTGCAGCAGCGGTCGCGGCGCGCCATCGCGCGAGCCATAGAGGCGGTCTCCCACGACCGGATGCCCTAGGTGCGCGAGGTGCACGCGCGCCTGGTGCGTGCGGCCGGTGTGGAGGCGGCACTCGACGAGGGCCACGCCGTCGCCCTGCGCGCGCCGGCGCACCGTCGTCGCCGCCGGCTCGCCGCGATCCGACACCTCGAAGCGCCACGCACCGCCGGCGACGCGCGCGATCGGCGCCTCGACCTCGAGCTCCTCCCAGGAGGGCGCTCCCTCGACGAGCGCCACGTAGCCACGCTCGACGCGCCCCGCGCTCCAGGCGCGCGCGAGCGGCGCCGTCGCCTCGGCTCGCCGCGCGAAGAGGAGAACGCCGGAGGTGTTGCGGTCCAGCCGGTGTGCCAGGCGCAGGAACGGAGGCTTCCCCTCGTCCCAGGCCAGGCGTGCGAGGGCGAGGGCGTCCATCGAGAGGCCCTCGTGCTCCACCTCGAGAGGCGCGCCCGGAGGTCCGCGGCGATCCTCCGCCGGTTGCGACAGCACGCCCGGCGGCTTGTCGACGGCCAGCAGCCAGCCGTCGTCGAGCAGCACCGGCAACGGAGGCGGCACCCACGGCACGAAACCGGCGAGCTCGGGAAGTGCCGCCACGTCGATCACGTCGCCAGCGGAGAGATGACGGCCCTGCACCCGCACCGTCTCGCCGTTGCGCCGCACGACACCATCGCCGATCGCCGTTCGCGCACGGCGGCGCGAGAGCGGCGTCGCCTCGGCGAGGAACTGGTCGAGACGGAGCATCGACTGCTGCGGCAGCACCACCAACCGCAGCTCCTGCGCCCGGGTCGCAGGGAAGGCGCCGGTCACAGGGTCAGACATAACCAATACGGTCAGACATGACCAATCTGGTTAGACATGACGATCTGGTTAGACATAACCCAGCGAGCGCAGGTTCTCCAGGTATTCGTCAGTGCCGGCGCCGCCCGGTGCCGCACCTTCGCGCCGCCCGAAGCCGGGGACGCGCGCCGGGGGCGCGGGCCAGGCGCAGACGGCGGGCGGAGCCGGGAGCTCGGCACTCTGCGGCAGGCCGACGGCGCGGAAGAGGCCGGCGGCGACCGCTTCCGCCGTCACCGTCGGCAGCTCGTCCGTTCCGGACTGCGCCGCGCACCCGGCGCGTCGCCAGAGCAGGACGCGCCCCTCGCCGGCGCCCCGTCGGCCGGGATCGATCACCACCGCTACCGTCCCGAAACCGCCGCCGGCGAGCAGCTCGCGCAGCATGCGATCCGTCGCCGAGAGCTCGGCGGCGAGGAGGTCGGCGAAGGCGAGCTCGCCCCCCGACCAGCCGTCCGCGGCGAGGTCGAGTGCGGGGAGGTAGACCGCCGCCACCTGCGCCCCCCGCGCCGCGTCGCCGGCGAAGGCGAGGCGGTAGAAGCGTTCGGGAAGGAGCGCGCGCTCGCCGAGACGGGCGGCCGCTTCGGCGGGAAGTGCGGCGCGCGCCACGGCAACCCCCGGCTCCTCGCCTTCGCCGGCGGCGCGGCGGCGCAGCGCGGCGAGCTCGTCCAGTCGCGCCTGCGGCGCCACGGCTCCCGCCGCGCCCTCGGCGAGGAGCTGGTAGCCGCCGTGCGCGACCACCAGCCCGGGCAGGGGGCTCGCGGGATACGTGGCCCACCAGTCGACGGCGGCGACCGGCCCGCCGCCGCGCCCGACGAGCTCCCAGAGCGTGAGCGCCGTGCGCCGGTTGGAGAGCAGAGGTCTCTGGTGTGCCAGCCCGAGCGGCTCCGCGACCCGCGCCCAGTACCAGCGGAACGGGCCGTTGACGGCGAGCGCCGTCTCCATACCGGCGGGGCGGAAGCTGTCGACGGCGGCCACGCCATGTTTCGCGCTGGGCAACCCGGTGGCCACCGTCGTCCAGAAGGCGGCCGGCGGCTCCTCCGCGCGCGGGTAGCGCAGCAGGGCGCCGCCCTCGGCGCCGAGGCCGGCGAAAGTGGGCAGCGACCCGCGCTTCAGCAGGTAGTCGAGCTCGCCGGGAAGAACGCCGTCGATGCCGACCAGCAGCACGCGGTCGCCGCGCACCGTCGGCAGGAAGCCGGGCCCCTTCTCCAGCGGCCGGCTCGCGGCCACTCCCGCGGGCAGCGCCACGAGGGCGAGCGCCAGCACGGCCACCGCCGGCAGGAGGTAGCGCCGCACCAGGGGGCGCCGGCCCGGCGCGTGGTCGGTGAGCCGGATGGCGAGCGCGAGGAGACCCTGGTAGAGCAGCCGACCGAGCACGTAGGCGGCGGCCGCTCCGCCGAGCGCGAGCAGCGAGGCCTCGCCCGGTGGCAGGGCGAGCAGTGCGCGGCCGCGCCACAAGACGAGAGCGAGCAACCCGACGCCGCCCGCGATCCCCACCGCCAGGCTCAAGGTATCGATGCGCAGCGCCGGCCGGAAGCGCAGGAGCGCGGCGAGGAGGCCGGCGAGGACGAGGAAGGCGACGACGAAGAGGAGCGCGCAGATGGGCAGCAGGTGGAGGACGAGGAGCGCGAGGTCGAGCGGCGCGCCGAGCAGCGGCGGGTTCCACAGCAGGAGCAGCAACGCGCCGCCGATCGCCATCAGCGTGCCGCCGAGGATGCCGAGCTTCGCGGCGAGCAGCGACACCGTCGCCAGCGGGCGCTCCGGGCGCAACGCGTCCTGCAACAGATAGCGCTCGACACGGTGCGTGAGGTAGCCGAGCCGCTGCAGCTCGGAGCGCACCGCCTCGATCTCGGCGGCGGTCGGCACGGGGCGCGTCATCGAGCCCGGAGCTTATCCGCCGTGTCGCGGCGTCGTGTCGTGCACGCAGAGGACCGGATGGCGCGCACGGCGCACCCTACGCCGGAGCTTCGCCAGCCTGTCGTGAGCGGGTGCTCGACGTCGCTCTCGTAGGGTGGGCCGTCACCCACCATCCGGATCTTCGTCGACGACCCTACTTCTGCCGGTCGCGGACGACGACCGCGAGAACTCGCAGCGGATCTGCCTTGGCGCCGAGAGGCGCGAGGCCGGCGACGGCGAAGTCGAGCAGCTCGGCCGCCAGCGCGCGCGCGCCGTCGACGCCGAGGAGCTTGACGAAGGTCACCTTCGCCTCGTCCTTGGCGACGTCCTTGCCGATCTGTTGCGGGTCGCCGGTGACGTCGAGCAGGTCGTCGGTGATCTGGAAGGCGAGACCGAGGTTCTTCGCGTAGCGCGTCATCAGCTCGAGGTCGCGGCGCTTGGCGTCGGCAGCCATCGCGCCGAGCTCGGCGGCGGCGGTGAACAGCGCTCCGGTCTTGTGGCTGTGGATGTATTCGAGGCGCTCGAGGTCGAGCGCCTCGCCGCGCCCCTCGAGGTCGAGCGCCTGACCGCCGATGAGGCCCCCGGTGCCCACCGCCGCCGCCAGGTGGTGGGCGAGGTCGGCCGCCGTGTAGCGCGAGAGGGACAGCCGCTGCCCCGCCTCGGCGACGAGGGCGAAGGCGCGGTTGAGCAGCGCGAAGGCGGCGAGCAGCGCGACGTCTTCGCCGAACTCGAGGTGGACCGTGGCGCGGCCGCGGCGCAGCCGCGCGTCGTCCATCGACGGCAGGTCGTCGAGCACGAGCGAGCAGGCGTGCACCATCTCGACGGCGCAGGCGAGCTCGAGCACCGCCTCGCGGCGGCAGCCGAGCATCTCGGCCACCGCCAGCGTGAGCACCGGACGCACGCGCTTGCCCGGCCCCGTCAGCGCGTAGAGCATCGCCGCGTGTACGCGCTCGGGGCGCGCGGACGCGGCGGGGAGGAGGGCCGGGAGGTGACGGTCGACGCGCTCGCCGAACACCCGCAGGCGCTCGGCGAGCTCGCCGTCACTGGTGCCACTAGTGCTTGAACGACTCCACGGCCGACTGCTCGTCGTCGTACACCTCGAAGACCGTGATGAGCTGGGTGATCTGCAGGATGTCGTTGACCTTGGGCGGCAGTCCCACGAGCTTCAGCTTGCCGCCACGGTGGGCAACGCTGGTGTAGGCCGACACCAGCTCGCCGACGCCCGCGGAGTCGATGGTGGTGACGTTCTTGAGCGCCAGCAGGATGTCGCGAGCGCCACCGCCGAGCGCCACCTGCACGGCATCGCGGATGGCGACGTCGCCCACCCCGATGGTGATCTTCCCGGACACGTCCAGGACGGTGACGTCCCCGACCTGGCGTTGACTGATGTTCATGACCTCGTCTCCTCCTCGGCACGCGGCTGACCTGCCGCTTGGATCCGTTTCCGCAAGATGACCTCGGTGCCGCCGTCGGCGCCGAAGCGATACTCGACCTTGTCCATCAGGCTGCGCATGTAGAAGATGCCCCGGCCGCCCGGACGCAGCAGGTTCTCGGGAGCGAGCGGATTGGCGACGGCGCCGGGATCGAAGCCGTGCCCCTCGTCGCGCACCGCCACCTCGACGTCGCCCGCGTCGAGCCTGACCTCGACCTCGACCTGCTTGCGCGGGTCGCTGGCGTTGCCGTGCTTGATGGCGTTCGCGACCGCCTCGCGCACGGCGAGTCCGATCCAGTGGCGCTCGTCCTCGCCGAGCTCGAGCCGACGCAGAAGGTCTTCGACGACCGCCTGCACCAGCTCGATGTTTTCGAAGCGGCTGGCCACCGCAAGGTACGCCTCGGGCTCCACGACGGGCATAGGACGCCGCGAGTCTAACAGCCAAGGCCCGCCAGGGAACTGATCAATGGAACCGGCCCGGCAAGGGCCCGCCAGACCAGCCGGACGAGCGCCAGCCGTCAACAAGCCAGACCAGCGAGCGCCGCCACCGGACCGAGGGCCTTGGCCCCCTTCGGCCACTGCTCGAGAGCCAAGGGGATGAGGAAGAGCAGCTGCACGGCGTCGAAGAGGAAGTGGGCGGCGATCGCCGGCCAGAGGTTCTGCCGCCACCAGACGAGCCCCGAAAAGAACAGGGAGAGCACGGTGATGCCGACCAGCATGAAGGGCTGGTCGTAGGAGAGGTGGGCGAGCACGAAGAGCAGCGTCGAGACGCCGATCCCCACCCGCGGCTGCAGGAAGCCGCGGAAGAAGACCTCCTCGACGACGCCGGCCGAGAGGGCCACCGCCACCTTGAGCCAGATCGGCAGGCCGGCGATCCAGACGATGAGGGCCGGCGGCTCCCGCGGCAGCAGGCTCTCGCCGCCGACGGCGAGCAGCACCGCCCAGGCGAGGAGCAGGCAGGCGATGAGGACCGGCCAGGCGAGCAGGCCGAGGCCGAGACCGATGCCCACCTCGCGCGCCGGCCGCGGCGTGACCAGGCCCAGCTGCCGCCCGAGGACCGCGAGGAGACCGCGACCCGGCGGCACGGCGTTGCCGAAGCCGAGCAGGAACCAGGCGAGGATCCCCCCGAGGAAGATTGCATGCAGGGCGAAGAGCTGCGGCGCGGGGATCTCCCGCGGCGCTTCGTGGGGCAGCCCCACCTGGCCGAGCGCTCCGAAGACGCCGAGATAGAGCACGGCCGCCAGCACCAGCAGGCCCGCCACCCGCCGCCAGGGCTCGTGAAAGCCTGGCGGCTCGAGCTTGCGGGTGTGCATGAGCTGGTCGAACGCCGTCGCGCCGACGAGAGCCAGCACCAGCGGCCCGACCAGACGCAGCGGTTCCATCAGCGGTGCATCCGGTCAGAGATGCATCCGGTCATCAAGTGCATCCGGTCACGAATGCATCCGGTCATCAATGCATCCGGTCATAGGTGCATCCGGTCATAGGTGCATCCGGGTCATAAGTGATCGTGCGCCGGCGGCAGCACGAGCACCGGACAGGTGGCGTGGCGGAGCACGCCCTCCGCGGTGCTGCCCATGAACACGTGCCGGATACCGCTCGAGCCGTGGCGGGCGAGGACGATGAGGTCGGCGCCGAGGTCGGCAGCGACGGCCACGATCTCGTGGCGAGGGCGCCCGCGCACGACGACGCGCTCGACATCGATCTCAGCGGCCGCCCCTTTCAGGAGCTCTTCCATGTGGTGCAGCGCGCGCTCGCGCATCGACTTGTAGAACTCCTCGTTGGGGTGGTCCCAGGCGAAGAGCTCGGGGTACGGGAAGCTGTCCTCGATCACCGTGAGCAGGGCCACCGCGGAGCCGGCCGTCGCGGCGAGCGCCAGGCCGTACTCCAGAGCGCGCCGGGAGTCGTCCGAGAAGTCGAGTGGGATGAGGACTTTCTTGCAGGAGAACGCGGCGCTCATGACCCCTCCTCGCATGCGGCCTCCAGCGCGGCCGCCGCGGCGCGGATGCTAACAGGGAACGCCGGTGGCGACGATGCGGCGCCGACCCCGAACCAGCCTCTCCGGACCGTTGCTTCAGGCCCGTTCTGCACTAGAATTGCGCTTTCTTTCATCTCATTTCAGATTCGTGGAACAACCAGCCGCGGGACGGCCCGCAACGTCGCAAGGGGAACCTTGATGCGATTCGAGCGCCGCAGTCTCTGCCTCGCAATCCTCGCCCTCTCGATCGTGAGCATCGTGACCGCTCCGGCCGCGCGCGCCGGCGGCGGAGCCCAGCCGGCGCCCCGCATGTACGACGTGCGCGTGAGCAGCCCGGGCGAGTTGCAGAAGGCCCTCAACGGCACCACCGAGTCTGGCGCCCGCGTCGCGCTCTCGCCCGCCGAGTCTCAGTCGCGGGCGGCGGAGATGCGTGCCGGGCTCGAGCGCCTGCGCGCCGCGGCGCCCGGCGCCGTCGTCAAGGTCGCCGGGGCGACCGCCGGTCCGTCGCAGGTGCTCTCGGGCCGCCAGCCGCTCACCGCGGCGGCACCGGGCGTGCGCAGCGAGGAGATCGTGCGCGGCTTCCTGGCCGCTCACGCCGACGTCTACGGGCTGTCGCCCGCCGACCTCGCCGACCTCGTGGCGCTGGCTGACAGCCCCGGCGGCGGCAGTGGGCTGCGGATGCTCCGCATGGAGCAGCAGATCGGCGGCCGTCCCATCTTCCAGAGCGAGACCCGCTTCCTCCTCGACCGCGACGGCCGCCTGGTGCGCAGCCTCGGCCTGATGGTGCCGCAGGCGCGCGCGCATGCGCCGCGCGTCGACACCGGTCGACTGATCTCCGCCGCTGACGCGGTCGTCCGCCTGCTGGGCTCCGTGGGCAAGGTCTCCACCGCCGCCGCCTTCCAGGCCTCCGCCTCTCCCGGTCGCCTCGGCTGGTTCGAGCTCGCCGAGAGCGACGACCTCGTCGCCGGCACCATCACCGCCCGTGAGGTGCTCTTCCCGCTCGCCCCCGGCGTGCTCGTGCCCGCCTGGTCGCTGGTGGTGTTCACCGAGGGCGACGCCGACTGGTACGCCATCGTCGACGCCGAGACCGGCGGCGTGCTCTGGCGCAAGAACATCCGCAACACCGTGTCGACCCACGAGGCGCGCTTCCGCGTCTACGTGCAGGCCGACGGCATCACTCCAGCCGACAGTCCGGCACCCCAGTCACCCAACACCGCCATCCCCGGCGAGCAGTTCGCCGAGATCCTGCCGACCATCGTCAACATGTCGGTGGCGCAGAACGTCGGCGCCAGCCCCAACGGCTGGATCGACGACTGCCCGGGCGGCATCTGCACCGCCAACGAGACCCAGACCCTGGGCAACAACGTGCTGGCCTGCATGGACCGCGCCGCGCCCGCCAACGTCTGCGACACCGACGCCGCGAGCCAGCTCGACGGGAATGGTCGACCGACCGGCAACCCCGACGCCTTCACACGCAACCGTGACTTCCTCGGCACCGCGCCACGCGACTTCCAGACCAACTTCCTGCCGCCGCCGCAGGGCGGCGCGGGCGGATCCGAGGTCGGCCAGACCGCCACCGGCGCCGGGAATGGCACCTCCACTGGCCCGACGGACATTTTCCGCCGCGGCTCGGTGACCGGGCAGTTCTACGCCACCAACTGGTACCACGACAAGCTCTTCGCGCTCGGCTTCGACGAGGCGAGCGCCAACTTCCAGCAGATCAACTTCAGCGGCATGGGCCTCGGCGGCGACCGCGTCCTGGTCGACGTGCAGGACAACGCGGGGACCAACAACGCCAACTTCGCCACGCCGCCGGACGGCGTCTCCGGCCGCTCCCAGATGTTCCGCTTCACCGGTCCGACCATCGACCGCGACGGCGGCCTCGACAACGAGATCCTCTTCCACGAGCTCACCCACGGCACCAGCAACCGCCTGGTGGGCAACGCGGCCGGCCTCAACTGGGACCCCGCCGCCGGCATGGGGGAGGGCTGGAGCGACTTCTACGCCATCTCGCTGCTCAACAACACCAACGCCGACACCGCCACCGGGCGCTTCCCCTCCGGGGCCTACGCCACTTACAAGCTCGGCGGTCTGCTCGACAACTACACCTACGGCATCCGCCGCTTCCCCTACACCACCGACAACACCATCAACCCGATGACGTGGGCCGACGTCGACGACGTCACCAACAACCTGGGTGGCGGCAGCCTCGCGCCGAGCCCTCTCACCTTCAACAACAACGGCGGCATGGAGGTCCACAACTCGGGCGAGGTCTGGGCGCTGACCCTCTGGGAGGTGCGCGGGCGCGTCATCGCCGATCCGGCGGGCGCCAACGGTGACGTCCCGACAGGCAACCAGACGACCCTGCGGCTCGTCACCGACGGCCTCAAGCTGACGCCGATCGACCCCAGCTTCACCGAGGCGCGCGACGCCATCCTCGTCGCCGACTGCAACACCAACGCGTGCGCCAACGAGGAGTCGATCTGGGGCGGCTTCGCCGACCGCGGCCTCGGCTACGGCTCGGCGACTCCGTATAACGTGCTGTTCGGCTACACCGCCGGCCACCTCGGCGTGAAGGAGTCGTTCAGCTCGCCGTTCCTCGACGTCGTCGACGCCGGCACTGATGTGGCGATCAACGACTCGGCCAGCAACAACAACGGCGCCATCGACCCGGGCGAGGCGGTGACCCTCAACGTCACGCTCACCAACCCGTGGCGCGCCGCCAGCAAGGCGGTGGCGAGCGCGACCGCCACGCTGTCGACGGCAACCACCGGCGTGACGATCTTCGACAACACCGCCGCCTACGGTGCCATCGCGCCGCAGGGCTCGACTGCCGGCACCGACACCTTCGGCATCACCGTCGACACCACCGTGCTGTGCGGCAGCTCGATCGACTTCAGCCTCAGCGTCACCTCGAGCCTGGGCACCACCGTCACGACCTTCCGGCTGCGCGTGGGCGCCGCCAGCGGCACGGATCCGGTGGTGACCTACACGTTCGACACCACACCCGATCTCGTAATCCCCGACGCACGTCCCCTTGCGGTGTTCACGCAGGGAACCGTCACCGACGACTTCGAGATCGCCGACCTCGACTTCCGCGCCGACAGCGTGACCCACACATTCACCGGCGACCTGACGTTCATGCTCAAGTCGCCGTCGGGTATCGGCATCGACTTCATCTCGCTCATCGGCGGCCTCATCGACGGCGGCTCGGGCGACAACATCACCAACATGGTGACCGACGACGAGCAGGCAGCGATCGCCGCCAACGACATGGTGCAGCAGGCCCCCACCGCGGCGCCCTACACGAAGTCTTGGTTGCCTGTCTTCAACTCCCCGTGGGGCCCCCTCGCCGGATTCCCGCCGACAGATCCCGTCGGCAATCTGTCCCGGTTCGACGGTCAGAGCACCCAGGGCGTCTGGTCGGTTGCCGCCTCCGACCAGTTCGCGGCCGACACCGGCACACTCAACGCCTGGTCGATGCTGGTCACTCCCGTCCACTTCGCCTGCGTCGCGTTCGCGCCCTCGGCCGCTGTCACCGGGACCAAGACCGTCTCCGGCTCCTTCACCGTCGGCGGCACCGTGACCTACACGATCGTCCTCACCAACAACGGCACCGACGCGCAGGGCGACAACGCGGGCGACGAGTTCACCGACACCCTGCCGGCAACCCTGACCCTGGTGAGCGCCGACGACGGCGGCAACCCGGGCACCATCCTCACCGCCGGCAACACCGTCACCTGGAACGGCTCGCTGGCGCCGCTCGGCGGCAGCGTGACGATCACCATCACGGCGACGATCAACGCCGGCACCGGCGGCATGTCGATTTCCAACCAGGGGACCGCCAGCTTCGACGCCAACAACGACAACGTCAACGAGGCCTCCAGCACGACCGACGATCCGGGCGTCGGTGGCGCCAACGACCCGACGGTCTTCGTCGTCGGCGGCACGGCGCTCGTGACCGGCACCAAGTCCCTGCCGGCGGGCAGCTATTCCAACGGCGACGCGATCGTCTATACGGTGACTCTCACCAACAGCGGCAGCGCCACGCAGGGCGACAACCCTGGCGACGAGTTCACGGACATCCTGCCGGCGGGCCTCGCGCTGGTCTCCGCCAGCGCATCCTCCGGCACCGCGTTCGCCAACATCGGCACCAACACGGTGACCTGGAACGGCTCGATTCCGGTCTCCGGCTCCGTGACGATCACGATCAACGCGACCGTCACTGCCGCTGCCGGCGACACGGTCTCCAACCAGGGCAACGTGAGCTTCGACTCCGACGGCAACGGAACCAACGACGCATCCAACGTCACCGACGACCCGGCGACGGCGCCTGCCGGCGACCCGACGAGCTTCGTCGTCGTCGAGGGCAGCGTCCTGGCAATCCCGACACTGTCGCAGCTCGGTCTGCTGCTGCTCGCTCTCGGCCTCGCGGGGCTCGGGCTGCTGGCGCTGCGGCAGCGGAGCTGACACCGCGGTGATGCGGGCGGCACCGGCCGCCCGCTCGACCGTTCCCTGAAGCGGGGCGGGCGCACGGGCGCCCGCCCTTTTTCGTGTTTCCGTCCCCGGGACGATGCGAGCGCGCCGCGGCTCGGGAGCCCGCCGGGGACCCAGGTGACGACTTCCCGCGCGGGGTTGACGCCCGCCTGCCCTGCTCTAGAATTCACGGGCCAGTCGTCTGAACAACCAGAACTGCAGATCGGCCGTGTGCCGCGGTGCGACCCGTTGGTCGCGACCCCTCACCAGGCCAACCACCCGATGCGGGGCGACCCGCCAGGACCCAAGGGGACCTCTCATGCCCGACGTCCGATCGCAGCGCCACTCCATCTGCTGGCTCGCCCTCGCGGCACTCTCGATGCTCGTTCCCTCGGCCCTCCGGGCGGCGCCGCCCCGCTCGATCGAGGAGGCGCCGGAGGTCGAGTTGGAAGCCGTGGCCGACTCCGACACCCCCGCGATGTTCGACGGCGCGATCCGCACCGACGACGGAAGGATCCAGGTCTTCGTCGAGCTCTTCGAGCCCGCCGCCGCCGTCGTCTACGCGCAGGAGATGCAAGGCGCCTCGCGCAACGACGCCTCCGCCAGGGCCGCCGCCGGCGCCGCCTCCCGCGCGCAGGTCAATCGGGCGGAGGCCGAGCAAGAGCAGGCGATGGCGGCCATCCGTTCGGCCGGCGTCGACGCCCTCGAGGTCTACAGGGTAGCCAAGGCGCTCAACGGCATCTCGCTCTTCGTGGAGCCCGCGGACCTGGCCAGGCTGATCGGCGTCCGCGGCGTGAAGCGGGTGATTCCGATCTATCCCGAATACCCCACCAACTCGACGAGCGTGCCCTTTATCGGCACTCCCAACGTGTGGGCCAACAACCTCACCCCGCCGCTCGCCGCTGGCGCCCTCGGGGCCGGCATCCGAATCGGCATCATCGACACCGGCACCGACTACATGCACGCTGACTTCGGCGGCACCGGGGTCCTCGCCGACTACCAGGCCGAGTCGACGGACACCGCCGCCTTCACCACCGTCGGCACCGCCGTGGCCGGCCCCTTCCCCACCGCCAAGGTCTCGGGCGGCACCGACTTCGCCGGCGACGCCTACACCGGCGCCAACGTCCCGGTTCCGGATGCCAACCCGATGGACTGCAACGGGCACGGCAGCCACGTCTCCGGCACCGCCGCGGGCTTCGGCGTCACCGCCGCCGGCGCCACCTTCCCCGGCCCGTACGACGCCAACACGTCGACCTACAGCCCGTTGCGCATCGGCCCTGGCACCGCCCCGCTGGCGCTGCTCTACGGCCTGCGCGTGTTCGGCTGCGCGGGGAGCACGGGCCTGACCGTCAACGCCATCAACTGGGCGATGGACCCGAACGGCGACAGCGACCTCTCCGACCACCTCGACGTCATCAACATGTCCCTGGGGTCGAACTTCGGCTCGGCGATCAACGCGACGTCACTGGCCTCCGACAACGCGGCGCTCGCCGGGGTGATCGTCGTCGCGTCGGCCGGCAACGCCAGCGACACGTTTTTCATCTCCGGCGCGCCGGGTGCCTCGACGCGGACGATCGCCACCGCGGCCTCGGTCGACAGCGGCGTCTCGTCGGTTTCCGTGCAGGTCAACTCGCCGCCGTCGATCGCCGGCGGGTACCTCGGCGGCGCCGCCGCCTTCGGGCCGGCGCCGAGCGGGCAGACGGCCGACGCCGTGATCGCCGCGGATGCGACCGCCCCGGCCGCCTGCGGGCCGCTCGCCACCGATGGCTGCTGCGCGCTGACCAACGCCGCCGCCATGGCGGGCAGGATCTGCGTCGTCGACCGCGGCACGTGCAGCTTCAAGACCAAGACGCTGAACTGCCAGAACGCCGGCGCCATCGGCGTGATCATCGTCAACAACGCGCCCGGCTCGCCGCCGCCCGGCATGGCCGACGATCCGCTCATCGTGACCCCGATCACCATCCCCACCGAGATGGTCACGGTCGTGGACGGCACGCTGATCAAGAACACCATCACCTCCTCGCCGCCGGTCAACGCCACGCTGATCGGCGCAGCCGGCTCCGATACCCTGGCGAGCTTCTCCTCGCGCGGCCCGCGCCGCATCTTCGGGTCGCCGCTGCGGCTCAAGCCGGACATCGCGGCTCCCGGCCTCAACATCACCTCGGTGCAGACCGGCAAGACCTGCACCGTCGCAGCGGGCTGCACCGGAGTGTCCGATCCCTCCGGCTTCCTGGCGGGCAACCTGACCCTCACCATCTCCGGCACCTCGATGGCGAGCCCCCACATGGCCGGCATCATGGCCCTCCTCCGTGAGCTCAAGCCCGACTGGTCGGTCGAAGAGCTCAAGGCGCTGGCGATGAACTACGCGGTCAACAACGTCACGCTGTTCCCGAGCGGCGCGCCGCCTCGCTTCGGGCCCTCGCGCATCGGCGCCGGTCGCACCGACCCGTCGAAAGCGGCGATCGCCGACGTCATCGCCATGAACGCCGACGACGTCGGATTGGTGAGCGTCGCCTTCAATCCCGAGGTGGCGGGAGCTGTCACCCAGACCAAGAAGGTGCGCGTCGTCAACAAGGGCACGACGGCGCAGACCTACGACCTCGCCTTCGACAACGTGGTGGACTCGCCGGGCGTCTCCTATTCGCTGCCGGGCGGCAGCTCGGTGACGGTGCCGGCAGGTGAAACCGTCGAGGTCGACGTCCAGATGTCGGCGAACAGCAACCTGATGGACCACACCAGGGATGCCTCGTTGTTCCCGACCCAGGGCGTGCAGGCCAACTACGGCGACCAGCCGCGGAACTTCCTCACCGAGGAAGGCGCCTACCTCACCTTCAGCCAGACCTCCGCGCTCAAGCTCCGGCTGCCGGTCTACATGGCCGAGCGGCCGGCGTCGACGATGAGCGCCGCCGACAGCATCGTCACCGGCGGCGCCGGCACCGGCTCGACCACCATCGCGCTCTCCGGCGGCGACCTCTGCACCGGCACGCTGGCCGCGGGACCGACCTGCACCGGAACCTTCCCCAACGACGTCGAGTCGCTGGTGTCGCCCTTCGAGCTGCAGGTGGTCTCTGGCGTCGACCCCGTCAACTCCACCGACTACGCCGACATCAAATACGCGGGCGTCGCCTTCCTCCCAGGGCCTGGCTCGCCCAGCCTCACCAACGACCTCATCCTGTTCGGCGTCGCCAGCCACGGCGACTGGTCGACCCTCAACGACGTCGCCTACGACATCTGCGTCGACAACAACGAAGACGGCGTCTACGACAAGATCGTCATCAACACCAACCCCGCCATCTTCGTCGCCAACGCGCCGCTGAACGACAACTTCGTGCGCGTCGTGCGCGACACGGTGACGAACGGCAACACCATCCTCGGCCTTGGCTCGCCGGTGAACCTCGTCAACCCGAATGTCATCGACTCCGCCCTGCACCTCAACAACGTCATGGTGCTCGGAGCGAGTCCCAGCCTTCTGGGAATGACCACCACCGCGGACACCACCTTCCGCTACAAAGTCGTGACCTGCCCAGCCACCAACTCCGGCTGCGCGCGCACCACCACCGGGGATCGCTGCTCGCCGGCGGCGGGCACCTTCTTCGACCAGGTGGCCGGACCGTTCTTCTACAACTGGGCCGCCCAGGGCCTCAACTTCGGTGGCGACTTCCTCGACGAGGACTTGAACGGCAACACCCTGCCGGTGAGCTGGAACATCGCCAACATGGCCACCAACGGCTCGGTTGGCGCCCTGCTCCTCCACCACCACAACAAGGTGGGCACCCGCGCCGAGGTGGTGCTCCTCGACATCGCGCAGAGCGCCGACCTCTCGATCACCAAGATCGTCAGCAATCCGACGCCGGCCGCGGGCACCAACGTCACCTTCACCATCACGGTGACCAACAACGGGCCGAACAACGCCACGGGGGTCGTGGTCAACGATCCGATCCCCGCCGGTACCACCTGGGTCTCCGATGATGGCGGCGGCGCCTACAACAACGCCACCGGCGTTTGGACGATCCCGGGCACCATCAACAATGCCGCGTCGGCGACCCTCAACATCGTCGTCACGGTGAACAGCACCGAAGGCCTCGGCAACGTCGCCGAGATCACCAGCGGCACGCCGCTCGACCCCAACCCGGCCAACAACCGCGCCTCGGCGCTCTTCCGCGCCCCGCGCTCTGCCGACCTCGTGATGACCTTCGGCGCCGACGTCTTGACCACCAATCCGGGCGGCACGATCAACTACACGCTGACGATGAACAACCAGGGGCAGGACCCCGCGTACAGCGTCGACGTGCAGGAGGACTTCCCCGCCTTCCCGGCGCTCAACCCGACCACCTCGAACGCCAGCAACGGCGTCTACACTCCGGCAACCGGCCACTGGGACATCGCCAGCCTGCCGGTGGACAACACCGACACCCTGACCTTCGCGGTGACGGCGCCCAACTGCGCCTGTGACCTCGTCAACAACGCCACGTCGTTGTCGGCGGCCCGCATCCAGGTGCGGGCGGCGGACCCCAACCCCGGCAACAACAACGGCACCGTCACCGTGCGCATCCTCTCGCCCGCCACCGTCTCGGCCACCAAGACGGTCTCCGGCAGCTTCGTCGAGGGCGGCACCGTCACCTACACCGTGGTGCTCTCCAACAGCGGACCCTTCGACCAGCAGGACAACGCCGGCTTCGAGCTCACCGACACGCTGCCGGCGCAACTGACCCTCACCGGCTCCGACGACGGCGGCAACCCGGGGACCTTCGCCAACGCCGGCAACACCGTGAACTGGAACGGCGCGGTGCCCGCCTCCGGCTCGGTGACGATCACCATCACCGCCACCATCAACGCCGGCACGGCGCTGCAGACGGTGAGCAACCAGGCGACCGCGCGCTACGACGCCGACGGCGACTTCACCACTCCTGCCACCGACGGCAACGAGGCCACCGCCCAGTCCGACGACCCGGGCGTCGGAGGCGCCGCCGACCCGACCACCTTCGTCGTCCTCTCGCCGGCCTCCATCGGCACCCACAGCAAGACGGTGACCGGCTCCTTCCAGGAGGGCGGCCAGGTCACCTACACGATCACGCTCTCCAACCCGAGCGCCTCCGTCCAGCTCGACAACCCCGGCGACGAGCTCACCGACGTCCTGCCCTCGACGCTCACGCTGGTCAGCGCCACGGCCACGAGCGGCACCGCCGTGGCCACCATCGCCACCAACACGGTCACCTGGAACGGCACCATCGCAGCCAACGGTGGCACCGTCACCATCACCATCGTCGCGACGATCAACACCGGTACCCAGAACCAGACGATCTCCAACCAGGGCTCGATCGCCTTCGACGCCGACGGCAACGGCACCAACGAGTCGCAGCTGTTGACCGACGACCCGACACCGCCTGGCACCAGCGACGCCACCTCGTTCGTGGTCGGCGGCGTGCTGGCGATCCCGACGCTCGGCGGCCTCGGCGCCCTCTTCCTCGGGCTGGCGCTCGCCGGGCTCGGGCTGTGGGCCGTGCGCCGGCGCAGTTGACGGGAACGAAAGAGCGGGCGGCACCGGCCGCCCGCCTCGTCATCGACTCGCGAGGGCGGGCGCACGGGCGCCCGCCCTTGTCTCGTGCGCCCGCGTGCCTCCGCCGGGCGCCCGCGGGCGCCTACTTGAACCTGACCTGGAAGCTGCGCAGCTGGTTGAGTGCGCCCATCAGCCGCGAGGACTTCCGGTTCTTCTGCTGGATCGCCGGGATGTCGTCGAGAGGCACCTGCTCGCCGCGCGTCTCGCGCAGCAGCTTGTCCATCTCGAAGGCGAGCTTGTCGAGCTCACCGCGCTCGAGGCGCTTGTAAGTGCGCTCGTTGACGAGGATGAACCCATCGGCGATTTGCTGCGCCATCGCCCAGGCGCTGCCGCCCATGAAGTTGCCCATGTTCCCCGCATTTTAGGGCGGTTTTGCCATGTTATGCTGCCGCCCGACATAGGCTCAGAGGCGGCGCGGCCCGCCCACCCAGACCCAATCCACCCGATCCCTCGGCGAGCCCCGACCCGCGAGGGAGGTGGGGGCGCCACCGCGCGCACCGACTCGCTCATCTTTCAGCCAAGGAGCCACCCGTGAGCCGTTTCCCCGGTGTCGACTTCATGGAGATCGACTCGCTGCTCTCCTCGGAGGAGCGGCTGGTGCGCGACAGCGTGCGCTCCTGGGTCGACGAGCGCTTCATGCCCGTGATCACCGAGTGCCACCGCGAGGGCCGCTTCCCCATCGAGCTCGTGCCGGAAATGGGGAACCTGAGCCTCTTCGGCGCCACCATCGCCGAATACGGCCTCCCCGGCCTCAACAACGTCGCCTACGGCCTCACCATGCAGGAGCTCGAGCGCGGCGACTCCGGGCTGCGCAGCTTCGTCTCGGTGCAGAGCGGTCTCGTCATGTACCCGATCTACGCCTTCGGCTCGCAGGAGCAGAAGGACAGGTGGATCCCGCGCCTCGGCAGCGGCGAGGCGATCGGCTGCTTCGGCCTGACCGAGCCCGACTTCGGCTCCAACCCCGGCGCCATGCGCACCACGGCGCGGCGCGACGGCGACTCCTGGGTGCTCAACGGTGCCAAGCAGTGGATCACCAGTGGCACGCTCGCCGACGTGGCGGTGGTGTGGGCCAGGACCGAAGACGGGATCCGCGGCTTCTGCGTCGAGAAGGGTACGCCCGGCTTCACCGCCACGGACCAGCACGGCAAGTTCTCGCTGCGCGCCTCGGTCACCTCGGAGCTCGGCTTCCACGACTGCCGCATCCCGGCCGACGCGATCCTCCCCAAGACCACCGGCCTCAAGAACGCGCTCATGTGCCTCACCCAGGCTCGCTTTGGCATCGCCTGGGGCGCCCTCGGCGCGGCCATGGACTGCTACAACACGGCGCTCCAGTACAGCAAGGAGCGCATCCAGTGGAACGGGCAGCCGATCGCCTGCCACCAGCTCGTGCAGGAGAAGCTCGCCTGGATGATCACCGAGATCACCAAGGGGCAGCTGCTCGCGCTGCAGATGGGGCGGTTGAAGGACCTCGGCAAGCTCAAGCCGCACCACGTCTCGATGGGCAAGCGCAACAACGTCTGGGTGGCGCGCGAGTGCGCCCGCATGGCGCGCGAGATCCTCGGCGCCAACGGCATCGTCGACGACTACCCGGTGATCCGCCACATGCTCAACATCGAGTCGGTGTTCACCTACGAGGGGACGCACGACATCCACGCCCTCATCATCGGCGAGGCGGTGACCGGGATCCCCGCCTACAACGCGCCGCGGCCGAACGAGCGCGAGAGCCCGGCGCCGGCCCCGGCCGCCACGGCCATACAGGCGAGGTAGTTCCGTGCAGCACCTCCTCGAGCAGGACTTCATCCGCGTCGCCGAGCAGGCGGCCATCGCCGCGGCCCAGACGATGGGCCGCGGCAACCGCAAGCATTCCGACCACGTCGCCGTCGAGGCGATGCGCAAGGAGATGGACACCCTGCCCATCCATGGCCGGGTGGTCATCGGCGAGGGCGAGCGCGACAAGGCGCCGATGCTCTACGTCGGCGAGCAGGTCGGCGCGCGCAAGGGGGAGGGCGAGCCCGACGTCGACATCGCCGTAGACCCGCTCGAAGGGACGAACCTCTGCGCGACGGGAGCGCCGGGAGCGATCGCGGTGCTCGCCGCTGCCGAAAAAGGCGGCTTGCTCTACGCCCCCGACGTCTACATGGAGAAGCTCATCGTCGGACCCACGGCGCGCGGCGTCGTGCACCTCGACGCTCCCGTATCCGAGAACCTGCGCAACATCGCCAAGGCCTTCAAGCGCGAGGTGTCGGACCTGACGGTGGTGGTGCTCGACCGCGAGCGCCACATCCAGCTGATCGAGGACATCCGCACCGCCGGGGCGCGCATCCGCCTGATCGGTGACGGCGACCTCTCGGCGGGCATCTCGGCGGCGGTGCGCGGCACCGGCGTGCAGGCGGTGATGGGCACCGGCGGCGCCCCCGAAGGCGTCCTCACCGCCGCCGCCCTGCGTTGCCTCGGCGGCGAGATCCAGGCCCGGCTCAAGCCCACCAACGAGGAGCAGCGCCAGCGACTGGTCGAGGAGAACATCGAAGACGCAGACCGGATCTACAAGACCGAGGATCTGGCGCCCGGCGAGCAGATCTTCTTCGCCGCCACCGGCGTCACCGACGGCGAGCTGCTGCACGGCGTGCGCTTCTTCGGCGCCGGCACGCGCTGCTCGACGCTCTTTCTCTCGGCGCACCAGCAGATCATCCGCTTCGTCGACACCATCCACCGCGACGATCCGTCGATGCCGGTCCTTCTTCGGTAGTCATGATCAAGAACGACCGCTGGATCCGCCGCTGGGCCGAAAACGGTGGCGTCGACCCCTACGCCCCCGAACAGGTCAACGCCGCCTCCTACGACGTGCGCGTCTCGGGCCACTGGATCTGCCCCACTCGCGACCCCGAGGAGTTCTCCGGCGACCACGCCAAGCTCTTCCCCGGCGAGGTGCTGCTCGCCTCGACCATCGAATACGTGAAGATTCCGCGCAACGTCGCCTGCGACCTCAAGCTGAAGTCGACTCTCGGCCGGCTATGGATCAACCACTCGCTGGCCGGCTGGTGCGACCCCGGCTTCGAAGGGCAGATCACCCTCGAGCTGCAGAATCTCGGGCCGGTCCCCTTCGTTCTCCACGCCGGGCGCCGCATCGCCCAGCTGATCTTCATCGCCATGGAAGAGGAGCCCGAGGTCGCCTACGGCGAGCCGGGCTCGGGCAGTCACTACCAGGGCCAGCGCGGCACCACCACGGCGCGATAGCGCGGGGCGCAATCTGGCGGGCTCCGTACGCTCCACTGCGGCCGACGAGTCGCGTGTCTTGGTGCTCAGCGTGGAATCCTGCCGGGAGGGCGCCTCGCCGTGCCGCGAGAGCGCTTCGCGGGAGGCGCCGCCACCGAGCGCAGCCCGACGGTGACGCTGCCCGTCTTGCCCGCATAGAGGGTGACCGAGCGCTCGCCGGGCGAGAAGCCCGCCCTCGCCGCCTTGACTCGATGCGCGCCGGGCTCGAGACCGGTGATGGCGAAGCCACCTCGGCTGTCGGTCGTGCCGCGACTGCGCCCGTCCACGCTGATAGTGGCACCGGCGATCGCCTTGCCCGTGGCGAGGTCGATCACCTGCCCGCGTAGATCGGCTCTGGCCGGCCTGCCCTGGACACTCGGAACGGTGCCTCGCTTGAAGGCCACGCTGCCGGAGTTGCCGCTCGTTTCGCGGTCCGGTGGGCTCCGAGTGTCACGGGTGTCACGGCCAGCTGTCCCGGCGACCAGCTTCCCGTTCCGCTGACTGACCCCTGGCGTCGTGCCGACCGCGGCCAGCACCACCTGCGGGCGAGCAACCCCCCCGGCGCTGACCTTGACCGAGGAGGCGGCGCTGCGGAAGGTCGAGCGCTGCACCTTCATCTCGTAGGTTCCCGGCAGGGCAGCCAGGACGAACTCGCCCCGCCGGTCGCTGACCGCGCTGGCCACCAGGCCCGCCCTTCCAGCCTTCCGCAGCTCCACCCTGGCGCCGCTCACCGCACCGTGGTTCGGCCCCCGCACCTGGCCGCGAATCTGTCCCAGCGCAGCGCGCAGCTTGGGGATCGCCTGCTGGAGCTCCCACGAGCCCATGGCCGACAGTCGGAGATCGGCGGTGGCTCTCTTGCCCGCTTCCACGGGCACCGTGCGGTTGGCGGTCTGGTATCCCGCCTTGGTGACCGCGACGCGATAGCTGCCCGCGATCAGGCCGCGGAGCTCGAAGGCGCCCTTGGCGGTGGTCACCGCCGAGCGGCCCCGGGCCGCGGCAGCCGACGGCGAAGCGAAGACCCGCGCCCCCGCAACCACGTGGCCCGTCGCGTCGCGCACCGTACCGCGCAGGATCCCCGTGAGGGTTCCCGGCAGCGGCTTCCCCACCGCGAGCGAGCGCGCCAGCAGCGTGTGTGGCGCCACCCGCAACATGGCCTGGTTCGCCTGCCGTGCCTTGACCACCACGCGCTGCGACACCACCTTGCCCGCGCTGCCCGGCGTGCTGAGCTCGTGCGTTCCCACGGGGACGTGGGTGAAGGTGCACCTGCCGCGCGAGTCGGTGCGGGCGACGCTGCCGCTGCCCAGACGCACGAGGGCGCGCGGGACCGCGCGGCCGGTGGCGTCGCGCACCTCGGCGTGGACGGCGCCGGTGGGTCCCGCCGACCGCGGCGCGCCGACTACCGAGGCGAGCACCCGAGCGCCCTGGCGTTGCGATCGCAAGGCCATGGGGGACCTGGGGCCGCCGAGGGGGAAGTCGGCGATTGCCGAACGTCCACGCACCACCTCGGTCCTTCCGGATGCCACGGTCTGGTTCGCCAACAACACCTTCAGGTGCGCCTGGGCGTCGGGCGGCAGCCCCTCGAGCGTGTACAGACCCAGACGGTCGCTCACCGCGCGCGCGCCGCTGCCTTCGTCGGTCACCACCGCCCCTTCCACCGGCTCGCCATCTCGGGTGATCACGCCCGTCACCGCGCCCAGCTCCTCTTCACTCTCGCTCTCGCCTTCGTCGGTGCTCTCCGCCTCGCTCGCACCCTGGCTCCCAGCCGCCACGTCGTCGTCACCTTCCTCCATCTCTTGGCCGGACTCCTCCTCCGCCAGCTCGCCCTGGACACGGCTCTCACTGCGCAGAGTCGAGCGCAGCGCCTGGATCCTCTCCAGACTGCCCAGCACGAGGTCCACGAACTCTCTCGCCTGGCCGAGGCCTGCGCCCGCGGACGCCTCGGGCTCGCCCTCCTGGAACGGCCCACCGTCTCCCTCGTCGTTCGCCTCCTCGTCGCTCGTCTCCTCGTCGGGCTCCGACAGCAGCGACTGCAGCTCGGTTCCCGACGCCTCGACCTGCTCGTCCGCCTCCGCGGTGTCGCCGCCCGGGCTCTCTTCGAGCACCCCCGCCTTGCGCACCAGGGCCGCCTGGAGCGCCTCGAGGGCGGCAACCAAGCGCGCGATCTCCCCGGCGCTCGCTCGGCCGTCCGCGGCGACGAGCTGCTCGGCCTGACTGACGAGCTGCGCCAGCTCCTCGTCGTCGGTCGCCTCGACCGCGGCGCTGGAGGGCTCGTCTGCGGCGTCCGCCACCTCGGCGTCGCCGCCCGTCTCCAGCTCCTCGTCCTCCAGCTCCACCGGAATCGCCTGGGCGCGAGCCGGCCGCTCCATCGCCGGCACGAGCGCCAGGCCGAGAACAAACGCGTGGACCCATTGCCGTTGCATGCGAACCTCCTCTCGCCGACCTCGGGATCGAGCCGCCGGTGTGGTCCTGGCGCCTAATGCGACACGGGCGCGTCCGGGTCGGCGTTGGGGTTCCAGGTGCTGACCGTGAGGTAGAACCTGGCCTTGCCGCTGTCACCTCGGGCGTCGACCTCGAACTTGCGCTGCCCGGGGTTGTCCCGCATCCACGCCTGGGTCAGCAACAAGGGCAACACTCCCAGCACGTCGTCGCAGGTCCGCCCCGAGCAGTCGGCCTGGCTGTCGTCCTCGAAGACGTCGACCTCGACGTAGAGGAAGACCGGCAGCCCCTTGCACCCGTTGGTGTAGAGCTGGACGTTCTTGGATGGGAAATCGTGGCCGGTTTCGACGTCCACCGTGTATTTGTTCTTCGGCAGGGAGATGGTCCGGCTGTTGAGCTGGCTGGCGCCGTTGAGGTCGGCCTCCCCCATGTCGAAACGGTCGGCCACTCGCGCGCGGACGTAGACGTCGCCGTCGCCCTGCGTGACGTCGTCGCTGTCGTCGACGATCTTGATGCGATCGAGGGTCACCGTGGCGCACGAGTGCGCGACCTCCGCGCGGTCGGCGATGCGGCGGACCGTGTACTTGATCCGTACCTTGCCGACCTGGCGTTCGAAGGTCTTGCTGTGCTGGCCTCGCGGCAGGCCGAAGGTGCTGCCGTCCGCGTTGTCGCGCTTGAGAGCTCCTGTGTAGGTGCCGAGGTGATCGCGATCGTCGCCGTGCTCGAGCTCCTTCTGCACGGCACTGGACAGCGTCTCGACGGCGGCGCCGCCCGCCGGGCCCGTGAAGTAGGTGGCGACGGCGACTCCCACCTTGGCGAGCACCTGATGGCCGACGATGACGGCGTCGGAGGTCTCGTCGTCGTCGTAGACACCCACCGAGAGCACCAGCTCCTCCCCCATCTGGTCCTCGCGGTAGGCAAAGATCGGCACCGCCTGTTCGTTGCCGGCCATGAACGTGGCGTTGACCCCGTCCTCTTCCCCCTCGTACCAGTTCTCGATCGGGAAGCTCGTCTGCTGGATGGCGATGGGGTCGTGTCCCCGGTCGCCGGTGGCCCCCATCACGAAGTATTGGATCTCCCCTTCGTTGCCGTCGCTGCTGTCCAGCAGTCGCACCTCGTCGAGTCGCACGACGATGTATTTGGGGTCGACGGCGTCGGCGGCGCGAGCGCCCAGCAGGCTGGACCCGGCAACCAGCAAGGCGACGCCCAGGATGGCTTTGCGGCTCATGAACGTTCTCCTCTTCTCGGCCCCGCGGTGCGGAGCCGGTCTTGGTCTGCCGGGGAAGACCCGCGCGCGGCGAAAAGCTACTAGCCGGTTCGCGGGGCTACCGCGCCGCGGAGCGTCCACGAGGCTCTCGACGGCCGGCGCTCGGCGCGGCCCGCCGACGAGAGACGAAGGATCGCCCCGCCATGCAGCGGTGGGATTGGTGTCGCTGCCGCCCGGACGGGGCGACCTTCGCTACCGGGGCGAGCCGCCCTTGCGGCAGACGAGCACCACCTCGTCCACGTCGTCGGTATCGATCATGCCGGCGGTGAAGGAGAGCTCCTTCTGAAAGTACACGCCGAGCGGCATGAACACGTTGTTGTACCACCACATCGCGTGCTCGCGTCGCTTGACGAGAAACCACATCGCGAAATCGATCAAGCGCGACGATCTCGGCCGCATTCCGTAGACCGCACTCTGCTCGACCACGAAGCCGTGCTCCGAGAGCTTGCCGAGGAGTCGTTCCGGCTCGTACCGGCGCGCGTGTCCCACGAGGTCGTCGAACGGGCTCCACAGCGACGGATGGAGCGGCACCGAGAGGAGCAACGCTCCACCCGGCGCGGCCACGCGAGACAGCTCGGAGAGGGCCGCGTTCTCATCGTCCACGTGCTCGGCAATGTCGAACGCGCACACGAGCTCGAAGGCGCCATCCTCGAACGGAAGCGAAGACAGCAGGCCGCGCACCGCGCTCGCGCCACGCGCGCACAGCTTGGCCACCGCCGGCGCGCTGAAGTCCAGGAAGTGGGTTCCCTCGATGGGTAGCCGCGGCCGCAGCCCGGGCGCAACTTCCAGACGCGGCGGCGACGCTGCCATCAGAGATCGCACGAGAGGCCAGGTGTTGAAACGCTCGGGCTCGACCAGGCGTGCATCGGCCCACAGCGAGTCGTAGAACCGGCGGTTCGTTTCGACGATCTCGTTCGGGGCGGAGGGCGCCGTTGGATTCACTCGCCCATCGTATGTGCGATTCCGCCAACGGCGCGACAGGGCGACCACGCCGCCGGCCGCCAGCGCCTCGGCAAGCAGCATCTCCCGCCGGAGAGCGCGGGTATGGGCGGGCCGCCGAGTGAGAGAATGGCGTCGAGGGGCGGCGGCGTCCCCGTTCCCGGCCCTCGAACCCCACTGTGACCGGCGCGCCTTTCCCGGGGCGCCGAGGGAGGATCGCCATGAAGACACTCTTCGCCGCAGCGCTCTGCGCGCTGTACGGCGTCGGCCCCGCCGTCGCCGCCGATGTCGCGACGACCGTCTCCGGCCAGACGGCGAGTCCCGCAACCATCGCCGCCCCGCGGTTCGGCACCTTGGGGCTGGACACCGCGGGCATGGACCGCACCACGAAGCCCGGCAACAGTTTCTACCGGTTCGCCGGCGGCGTCGCCGTCGACAAGATGGAGATCCCGGCCGATCGCACCAACTGGGGCCAGTTCACCGCGCTCTCCAAGCTCTCCGAGGACCGCGTGCGCGCGTTGATCGACGAGATGGCGGCGAAGTCCCAGGCCGCGGGCGACGAGGCGCGCATCGGCACCTACTTCCGCGCGTTCATGGACGAGGCGAGGGTCGAGCAGCTCGACGCCGCGCCGCTCGCAGCCGACCTCGAGGCGATTCGTGGCGCGCGCACGCAAGCCGACCTCGCCCGCCTTCAGGGGGCGACGACCGCCGGCCTCGGCCGTGCCTTCTTCGGCGCCTTCGTCAACGAGGATGCCAAGCGTCCGGGCGTCAACGTGCTCCACCTCAACCAGTCGGGGCTCGGGCTGCCCGACCGCGACTACTACCTGGTCGAGCGCTTCGGGAAGCAGAAGGCGGCCTACCAGACCTACGTCGCCGATATGTTGCGCATGGCGGGCTGGCCCGAGCCGGAGGCGCGCGCCGCCGACGTCGTGGCGCTCGAGAGCCGCATCGCCGAGGCCAGCTGGACGCGCGCCGAGAGCCGCGACCGCGACAAGACCTACAACCCGGTCACCCGCGACGAGCTGCGCGCGCTCGCCCCTGCCTATCCGTGGGACGCGTTCCTCGAGGGCGGCGGTCTGCAGCGGGTCGACCGCGCCGTGGTGAGCCAGAAGACCGCGTTCCCCAAGATCGCCGACGTCTTCGCGGCCGCGCCGATGCCCACGCTGCAGGCCTGGCAGGCCTTCCACCTCGTCGACCAGGCGGCGCCCCTGCTGTCGCGCCGCTTCGTCGACCGCAACTTCGAGTTCCGGCAGAAGACGCTGGCCGGCACGCCGCAGAACCGGCCGCGCGCCGAGCGCGCGGTTCTCGCCACCAACGACGCTCTCGGCGAGCCGATCGGCCGCGTCTATGTCGCCCGCTACTTCCCTCCCGCGGCGAAGGCGAAGATGGATTCGCTGGTGGGTGACCTCAAGCGGGCGCTCGCGGCGCGCATCGACCGGCTGGTGTGGATGAGCGCCGAGACCAAGCGGCAGGCGCAGGAGAAGCTGACGAAGTTCAGCGTCAACATCGGCTACTCGCCGCTCGTGCGCGACTATGCGGGCCTGCGGGTCGACGCCGGGGACCTGTACGGCAACGTCAAACGCAGCAACGCCTTCGAGTGGGCCTGGAACACCGGCCGCCTCAGCCGGCCCGCCGACCCCACGGACTGGGGGCGCCCGCCGCAGACGGTAAACGCCTGGTACCGCTCGACCCACAACGACATCACGTTCCCGGCCGCCATCCTGCAGCCGCCCTTCTTCGATCCCGAAGCCGACCCGGCAATCAACTACGGCGCCATCGGCGGCGTCATCGGGCACGAGATCAGCCACGGTTTCGACGACCAGGGACGCAAGTCCGACGGCGACGGCGTGCTGCGCGACTGGTGGACGGAAGAGGACGCCACGAAGTTCAAGGCCCAGGCGACGCGCCTCGGCGCCCAATACGACACCTACCAGCCGATCCCCGGCGATCCCGCCGTCAAAGTGAACGGCCAGCTCACCATGGGCGAGAACATCGGCGACCTCGGCGGGCTGCTGATGGCGCTCGACGCCTACCGCCTGTCGCTCGGCGGCAAGCCGGCGCCGGTCATCGACGGCCTGACCGGAGAGCAACGCGTCTTCCTCGGCTGGGCGCAGGTCTGGCGCGCCCGCGCACGCGACGAGTTCCTGCGGCAGATGGTGGTCACCAACCCGCACTCGCCGCCGCAGTTCCGCGTCGACGGCGTCGTGCGCAACGTCGACGCCTGGTACGACGCCTTCGGCGTCAAGCCGGGTGACGCGCTGTACCTGCCGCCGGAGGAGCGGGTGCGGATCTGGTGAGCCACGCGGCACCTCGCTAGGAGCCGCCCCGCAACGCGCGCCAGCCCAGCGCGGCCAAGGCCCCGCCGAGCAGCAGCAGCATCCACGTCGACAGGGTCGGGATCGGCTCGGCCCCGGCGACGTCGGCGACGTCGATCGAGACGGTGACGACGTTGCTGTCGGCGGCGCCGTCGTTGGCGTGGTAGGTGAAGCTGTCGAGCCCCGAAAACCCCGGGTTCGGCGTGTACGTGAATGAGCCGTTCGGGTTCAGCGTCACCGCGCCGTTCGCCGGACCGACGTTCAGCACCGCCATCAACGGGTCGAGGTCGGCGTCGGTGTCGTTGCCCAGCACCCCTGGTGCCGCGACGTTGAGCTGCACGCCCTGATTGGTCGAGTAGCTGTCGGCCACGGCGACCGGCGGCGTGTTCACCGGACCTCCGCCGGTGGCGGTGAAGCAGGCGCCGAACTCCGAGGTGCTGCCGTTGGCGTTGGCGGTCGCCGTGGCCGTGATCACCGGCTGCCCGCCCGGGATCGTCAAGGCCAGCGGACCGAAGCTGCCGCTGCCGCCGCCGTTCGTAGTCACCGTCGTCTCGCCCAAGAAGGTCTGGCCTTCGCCGAAGCCGCTCGCGTCGCACGCCGCGTTGCTGAAGATCTGGACGAGGAAAGAAGCGCTGGGAGCGCTGGTCAGGGTCCCGCTCACGGTCAGCGTGGGCCCGGCGATCGCCGCCGAGGTGATCGCCGGTGCCGCCTGCGCGCCGTTGGCGGCGCCGATGAGGTCGATGCCGCGGGCGCCGTTGGTGTGGATCGAGTTCTCGTCGATCGTGTCGCCGACGGTCGTATCGTCGACGGCGCCGATCAGCACGCCGGCGTTGGCGTTGAAGGCGATCGTATTGGTGACGACGTCGTTGTTGTCGGCGATTTCGATTTGCACACCGATGCCGTTGGGCAACGGGGCGGTGCCCGCGGCGTCGGTACCGATGCGGTTGAAGCGCACCAGGTTGTCGGGGGTGCCGATGCCCACGCCGCGCACGTCGTTGCCGGAGATCAGGTTGCCGCGCGAGACGTCGTCACTGCCGATCGTGTTGCCGCCGTTGAAGGCGCCGATGCCGACTCCCGTGCTGTTGGGAATGGCGACCGCGCCCGTCACGTCGGTGCCGATGTAGTTCCCCAGCACGACGTTCTGCCCGGGCCCGAGCAGCGAGCCGCCGGAGATCAGGATCCCGTCCTGCGCATGTCCCGAGATGACGTTGCGGAATGAAGCGATGGGCCCGCCGATGGTCGTCGTATGGCCGCTGAACGAGCTGCTGTCCATCTGCACGACGACTCCAGTCGTCTGCCCGGGGAGCGCCGCGGTGCCGGCGCCGTTGGTGCCGATGAGGTTGCCGGCCACGATGTTGCGCCGGCCCGTGTTCGGCGGCGCCTGCGCGACGCCGGTTCCGACCTGGACGCCGGTCGTGTTGCCGGAGATCAAGTTGCGGTTCGCGGGCGTGTTGCCACCCACCACGTTATCGTCGGAGATGAGCAGGATGCCGGTGTCGTTGCCGAGGGCCGCGGTGCCGGCGGCGTTGGTGCCGATGAAGCAGCCGTCGATCTCGAAGGCCGGGCTCCCCTGGACGCAGACGCCGACCGTGGGCGAGCGGTTGACCACCACGCCGCGCAGGCCGCCGCCGCCGCGGAAATCGAGGCAGCCGCCGTTGTTGGTGAGGTCGATCTCGACGCCGAGCACCGTATTCAGGCCGCCGCTCGTGGGATTGGTGTTCGGGGTGCCCATGCCGTTGAGGTACCCGTTGACGAAGACCCGACCGGTGACGATCGGCAGCGCCGCGGAGGGAGCGATCGTGCACACCGGCGGCGAGCCGGGACAACCGGCGATGTTGAACTCGATGTCGTCGTCACCGGGGTTCGCGTTGGCGTCGAGGAGCGCCTGGCGGAAGGTCCCGGCGCCGGCGTTGGCGGTGCTGGTGACGGTGAATGTGTTCGCGCTCAGCGGCACGGCGAGCAGAACGAGCGCTCCGCAGGCGAAGACGGGCAGCGACGGGCGTGGCATAGGACCCTCCTGTGGGCCGCGGCACGAAAGCGCGCGACGCGAGGCAGGGTACGGGCGCCGGCGACGCGCCACAACGCACAGATGTGCGAGGCGCCCGCCTCAGACCAGCCGCTCGCGCAGGGCGCGCGAGACCGCCGCGGCCTTCGAGTGCACCTGAAGCTTCTCGTAGACGACGCGGATGTGCGTGCGGACCGTGTTGACCGTGACGCCGAGGCGGTCCGCGCAGTCGCGGTAGCTGTAGCCCTCGACGAGGAGGGCCAGCAGCCGCCCCTCCGCCGGGGTCAAAGCCGGGGCGGTGCGAGGCGCCGGCGCCACCTGCCGGAAGAGGTCGACGACGCGGCGGGCGATCTCGGGAGACATCGGCGAGCCGCCGTCGTGCGCCTCCCGGATCGCGTCGAGGAGCCGTGCCGGAGGCGTGCGTTTGAGCAGGTAGCCCGTGGCACCGTTGCAGAGCGAGGCGAAGACCTGTTCCTGGTCCTCGTACACCGTGAGCATGAGGATGGCGGCCCCCGGCATCCGCTCGCGGAGGCTCGCGACGCCGGTCGAGCCGGGCACCCCCGGCAGGCCGATGTCGAGCAGGAGCACGTCCGGTTGTTCCGTCGGCATCCCCTCGAGGGCCGACTCCACCGACCCCCAGGCGTCGCGGCAACGGAAGCCCGGCGTGCCGTCGATCAACGCTGCCAGCGCCTGGCGGAGGACGCGGTCGTCCTCGACGATGGCGACCCGGAGCGGCGCATGGCCGGCTGAAGCAGGACGCTGGCTCATCGCGACCTTCTACCGCGTTTACGGCCGCCAAGCCATCGCATATCGGTGCGAGGGAGCTTCATCGCGGCATGGAGAGTGTCACCGTCGTCCCCGCGCCGGCTTCGCTGCGCACGTCCACCGCGCCGCCCAGCGCCCGCGCGCGCGCCCGCAGGTTGGGGAGCCCGCGGCCGCCGTTGGCCGAGATCGCGGTCGCGACGTCGAACCCCCGACCGTCATCGCGCACGACCGCCAGCACGGCGGATCCGGTCGCCTCGATGCGCACCTCGACGCGGCGCGCGCCGGCGTGACGCGCCGCATTGTGCAGCGCCTCCTTGAGCATCATCAGGAGGTGCCGCCGCTGGTCGGCGGAGAGCCGGATGCCCTCGGCGTCGGGCGGGGCGACGAAATCGAGGGCGATGCCGTGATCGTCGAGGAGGTCGGAAGCGAGACGGCGGAGCCGCGCGAGCAGGCTCGCCAGGTCGTCGTGGTGGGGATCGATCGACCAGACGATGTCGCTCGCCTCGTCGGTGAGGTGCCGCGCCGTGTCCGCGATCTGGCGCAGCTCCGGCGCGCCCGCCCCCTCGCCGCCCTTCCGGCGGGCCAGCTCGCTCAGGACCGCGATGCGCGTCAGGCTCGCGCCGAGGTCGTCGTGGAGGTCGGCGGCGATGCGCGACCGCACGCGCTCGATCGCGAGAAGGCGCGCGACGCGTTGGCGATGCAGCGCGTAGGCGGCGGCGACGACGAGCGCCACGAGCGCCGCGAGGGCCCAGCTCGTGCGCCACCAGGGCGGCAGTACGGCGAGCTCGACGATGGCCGCCGGTCCGGTCGCCACGCCGCCGGAGACGACCTGCACCGAAAAGCGGTAGTGGCCCGGCCGCAGACCGGCGTAAGTGACCGAACGGTCGTGGCTCGGAGCGCTCCACGCGTTCTCCGCCGGCGACAGGCGGTAGCGGTAGGCCGGCTCGGCGTCGAGGTCGGCCCCCGGCGCCGCGAAGGCGACGCGCAAGCGGCTCGCTTCGAAGGCGAAGCGCGGTCCGCCGATCCTCGTCGCCCCGGTCTCTGGCAGTGCCACCGGCGCGCCGTCGATCTCCAAGCCGGTGACCAGCGCTCTCGCGGCCCCCGGTTTCGGGTCGGGAATCACGTGCAGTCGCGACAACCCCAGCATGGTGCCGAACCAGAGGTCCCCGCCAGCGTCGCGCCACGCCGTCTTGACCTGCTCGTTGGCGAGGCCGTCGGTGACGTCGAAGCGGCGCACGCGCCCGCTTGCCGGGTCGAGCCGGTCGATCCCACGACCGGCGCAGGCGTAGATGCGCCCCAGCAGGTCGCTCGCGACGCAGCTGACGTCGTCCGTACCCAACCCGTCCGCCGTCGTGTAGCGGCGCTGGACGGTTGGAGCGGAGGGGTGGTCGATCCGCACCAGACCCCCGCCCGCCGTGGCCACCCACAACCGTCCTTCGGCGTCGAACATCAGGTCGTAGACCCTCGTGACCTGCGGGCCGAGCGGCACGCGCACGAGCCGGCCGTCGCGCCACCAGCCGAAGACGCCGTTGCCGAACCCGATCCAGAGCCGGCCCGAAGTGTCTTCTCGAAACGCCGTCGGAGCATCGCGGGGAATCCCCGACGCTTCGGTCATCGCCTCGAATCGGCCGGTCGCGCGGCGCCAGACGCCCAGCTCGCGTGGCGCGAAGGACCCGATCCAGACGTCCCCGTCGCGGTCCTCGTAGAGCACCTGGGGAAGCGCGCTCGGCAACCCGTCGGACCGGCGGTAGGCTCGCGGCGCGACCGTCGCGAGGTCCTCGAAGCGGCCGAGTCGAGGGAAACGCAGCAGGGCATCCGCGGTCGGCAGCCACCAGCTCCCTTCGCGGTCGAGCAGCGCCACCTGACGGTCCCACCAGCCGGTGTAGGCGTTCCCCGGCGGCAGTCGCGGCGCGACGGCGGTGAAGCGCTCGCCGTCGAAGCGGTGGACGTAGTCACGGTCACGCGCGGTGAGCACGAATAGCGCCCCCCCGCTCTCGAAGACGGAGCGGATGCGGACGCCCTCGAGCCCGTCCGACTCGTCATATGTGGTCAGGCCCCCGTGGCGCAGCCGCATCGCACCGCCGCTCGGCGAGCCGAACCAGACGTTGCCGGAGCTGTCGACGACGCTCGGCCGCATCCCCTCGTCGGAGAGACCGTTGCGGAGGTTGAACCCTTCGAGGCGGCCGTCTGCAAACCGGGCGAGGCCCCGGACCGTGCCGATCCAGATCGTCCCATCGGGCTCCTCGAGCAAGCCCTGGCGCACTCGGTCGTCGTCGAGCCCCTCCCGCTGCGAGATGCGGATCGCCTCGCCTGCAGCCGACGGCAGCGCGATACGACCGTCGGCGCCAGGGAGACCGGGACGCGCAATGGGGGCGAGAGAAGCGCCAGCAGCCGGCAGGAACTCGGCAGGCGGCATCCAGACGAAGAGCCCGCGATCGACGTGGCCGATCCAGAGCCGGCCATGACGATCGCGGAGCAGCGCAAAGACGCGGTCGTCTTCGCCGTCGTCGATGTGGACGTGACTGACGACGCCGTCCGGCGAGCGGCGCGCCAGCCCCAGCGCGGTACCGAGCCAGAGCGCGCCGTCGGGCTCCTCGACGATGGCGCGAATCCCCTCCTTCCAGGTGACCGTGACGGGCAGGCCCAGAGGGACGCGCTCGAAGCTCCAGTGCCCACCACGCACGACGCGGCGGAACAAGCCGTCGCCCGTCCCCGCCCAGACCTCCCCCGAGCGCGACTGGTACAGCACGCGAACCGATGCGCTCTCCGGGCTCGCGCCGGGGGTCACGCAGTCGAAGAGGCGGCGGCCAGCTGCCGAAACGGTGGGCCTCTCCAGCGCGACCGGGAGCAGGCGGCAGACGCCGCCGTCGCCGGCAAAAAGCAGCTCCCCCTCGCGCGTCTCCAGGACGTCGACCACCCCGCCGGGCGCCAGACCGTCCTGGGTGCCGTAGACGCGGAAGCTCGTGCCGTCGAACCGGCTCAGCCCGCGACCCGTACCGAACCAGAGGAGGCCGCGCGAGTCCTGACGAACCACCCAGACGAGGTCGTCCCCGAGACCGTTGAGGGCCCGGAAGGAGCGCAGGGGGAGACGCGCAGCTCGCATGGGACCGGCGCCCGCCACTGCTGTCAGGAGAAGGGTCAGCGCGACGGCTGCTCGCCGCCGGCCACCATTGCTCACGCCGTTCATCGCTTCGCCAGCTGCTGCATTGCCACGCCCGAACCGGGGCTCAAGGCTACCGCGATGCGCTCGACAGGCCACTCCGGCCCCTTCGGCTAGACTCGCCCCGCGTCCCAGAGCCACCCGAGAATGGGCATAGCCGGCAACCTCAAGACTATGGAGCTCGCCGAGCTCCTGCAGTGGCTCTCGCAGGGGACGAAGACCGGCACGCTCGTCATCGACAACGGCAGCGTCGAGAAGCGGATCTTCTTCAGCAAGGGGAAGATCATCTCCTCCGCCGCCTCCGACCCGCGCGAGCACCTGGGGCACTTCCTGGTGAGCCACGGCTTCATCTCGGAGGAGCAGCTCGCCGAGTCGGTGGCCCGCCAGGAGACGGAAAAGGCGATGCTCGGCAAGGTCCTCGTCGACATGGGCGCGATCGGCGAGGAGGACCTGGAGAACATGCTGCGGCTCAAGGCCGAGGAGTCGATCTACTCGCTCTTCGACTGGCCGGAGGGGGAGTTCCGTTTCCTGGACGACGAGCTGCCGGCGTACCCGATGGTGCCCATCTCGCTCGACGTGACGGGCCTCATCCTCGAGGCGATGCGCCGGCAGGACGAGTGGAGCCGCTTTCGCGACGTGATGCCGTCGCCGCTCGCGGTGCCGGTGCGCGTCGTCGACGACCTCGTCGGCAACGACGACGAGATGGACGAGGGCACGAAGCGCATCCTGCTCGCCGTCGACGACCAGCGGAGCATCGAGGAGATCTCGCTCGAGACGCACGCCAGCGAGTACTACGTCTGCGAGGCGCTCTACCCGCGGGTGAAGGAGCGCAAGGTGAAGATCGTCCGGCCGCGGGGCCACGCGACGAGCTCGGGGGGCACGGGGCCCATCGCCATCTCCACGGCGCCGTCGGGCAAGGCGCTCCTCGAGAGCGGCGAGAGGCACCTCGCGGCGCGGGAGTACCAGCAGGCGGTCCGCTACATGCGCGCCGCCAGGAGCCTCGACCCCGACGACCAGTCGATCGCCCAGAGGTCCGAGCAAGCCGAACGCATGATCCGGGAAATCCTGCAGAGCGAGGGCGTGGTTCTCGACGCCGTGCCGCGACTCGGGGTGGCGGCCTACGAGCTCTCCAAGATGCGGGTGTCGCCGAAGGCCGGCTTCCTGCTGTCGCGCGTCAATGGCAGCTACGACATCGCCTCGATCCTCAAGATCAGCCCGATGACCCAGCTCGAGGCCCTGCTGGTGTTCCGCGACCTAGTGGGGGCGGGGCTGCTCGTCCTCGGACGCCGCAAGTGAGATCCCGGCGCGCCGCGCCGCCCGGATCGCACTTGGGATTCCGATGAGCGCCGACGCGGCGCGGACGGTGGCCCTTCCCGCCCTCCTCGCCGCCTTCGGCGAGTCGCGAGCGGGTTTCCGTGCCCTCACCGCGCGCGCCGCCGGCTGCTTCGCCGCCCGCGACTGGCAGGGTATCCAGGAAGACACCGTGGCCCGGCTCGCCGTGCACGGCCGGGCCGTCGGCGCCGCGGCAGCCCGGATTCGCCACGAGCTCGGCGAGGGGGCGGGCGACCGTGCGCTCTGGATGCGAGCCAAGGAGGCGTGGGCGGCGACCATCCTCTCGCGCGACGACCGCGAGCTGGCGCAGACCTTCTTCAACTCGGTCTCGCGCCGCTTCGTCCCCCGCCGCGGCGTCGACCCGGCGCTCGACTTCCTTCCCTACGATTTCGCCGGCCCCTGGGTCGAGCCCGCCAACGACGTGATCCGCGCCTACCCGGGGCCGTCGGTGACGCCCGCGCTCCTCGCGCGCGTCCTCGGCGATCTGCGCCTCGCCGCGCCGTTTCGCGACCTCGCGGCCGACGCAACGCTCGCCGCCGCGCGCCTCGACGCCGGGCTGACGGCCGTCCTCGGCGACTCGCGCATCGAGCGGCTCGAGGTGCTGCCGGCGCCGTTCTATCGCAACAAGGCGGCCTACGTCGTCGGACGCGCCCGCCGCGGCGGCGCCCTGGCGCCGGTGCTGCTGGCGCTCCTCCACGGCCCGGCCGGGGTGGAGGTCGACGCCGCGCTCACCAGCGAGGACGAGGTCTCCATCGTCTTCAGCTTCGCGCGCTGGTATTTCCTCGCCGCCGCCGACCCGCCCCGCGCGGTCGTCGGATTCCTGCGCAGCATCCTGCCCAAGAAGCGGCTCGCCGAGCTCTACATCTCGCTCGGCCACCACAAGCACGGCAAGAGCGAGTACTACGCCGATCTCGCGCGCCGCATCCAGGGAAGCGACGAGCTCCTGGTGCGCGCGCCGGGCAAGGAAGGGCTGGTGATGAAGGTGTTCACCCTGCCCTCGTACGAGTTCGTCTTCAAGGTGATCAAGGACCACTTCCCGGCCGCCAAGCGCGTGACGCGGCGGCAGGTCCGCGCCAACTACCGGTTGGTGCTCGAGCACGACCGCGTGGGGCGCCTCGTCGACTTCCAGGAGTTCGAGGACCTCACCTTCACGCGCGCGCGCTTCGCCCGCGAGCTCTTTGCCGAGCTCGCCGCCGAATGCGCGAGCCAGCTCCGCGAGGAGGCAGGAGAGGTGGTCGTGCGCCACCTCTACGTCGGCCGCCGGGTGGTGCCGCTCGACCTCTTCCTCGCCTCCGATCGGTCCGAAGAGGAGAAGGCGGCGGCGGTGTCCGACTGGGGGTGGTGCCTGCGCGACCTCGCCGCCGGCAACGTCTTCGCGGGCGACCTGCTGCTCAAGAACTTCGGCGTCACGCGCCACGGCCGGGTCGTCTTCTACGACTACGACGAGCTCGCGCCGCTCGCCGCGCTGCGCTTCCGCCGCCTGCCGCCGCCGCGCGACGACCTCGCCACGCTCGCCCCCGAGCCATGGTTCGGAGTCGCCGAGGAGGATGTCTTCCCGGAGGAGTTCCCCCGCTTCCTCGAGCTCACCGGCGACCTGCGCCGGCGCTTCCTCGCCGAGCACGGCTGCCTGCTCGACCCCGCGTGGTGGCAGGACGTGCAAGAGCGCAACCGCCGAGGAGAGATCGTCGACGTGTTCCCCTACCCCGAGCACCGGCGCCTGCGGCCGGGCTGAGCCACCCCCGCGGACCGCAGCTCGACGCGACGTCCGCAACGCCTGCTCCGTAGAGGGCGGCCCGGCCCCGCCGCCGATCGGCGGATAGGATCGGCGCCATGCCGCCGCAGCAGGCCGGAGACGTGGAGCCACGCGCTCCCCGGGGGACCGTGGACCGCGCGCTCCTCACCGCCTGTGGCGCCGCCTACGCGTGGCTCTACGGCTGGCGAATTCTGCGCTGGGTCGCCCGCGGCTGGGGCGACCAGATCGTCTACCTGCGGGCGGGCGACGCGATCCTGCACGGCGTCAGCCCGTACTCCGAGGCGACCTGGAACTACCCGCCGATCGTCGGCTACCTCTTCGCTCCCCTCGCCGCCCTCCCCTACGTGACCGCCGCCTGGCTCTGGCTCGCCGTCCAGCACGTCTGCCTGCTCGCCGCCGCGGTGTGGACCTGGCGAGCCATGCGATCGCAGCGTGGTGCGACGTGGGCCGTCGCCCTCACCTGGACCGCCGCCGGCGCCATCGAGCCGCAGCTTCGCGAGGGGCAGATCAACGTCGTGCTGCTCGTGCTCCTCTGCTTCGTGATGTGGCCCCCCGCGCGCCGCGAGGGCGTGGCGGCGGCTGCCCTCGGCGCCGCGGCCGCGATCAAGATCTGGCCCGGGCTGCTCTGGGCGGGAGACTTCATGCTCCGCCGCTGGCGGCGACTCGCTCTCGGGCTCGCCTGGTGCGGCGCGCTGGTCGCCCTGCCCCTGGCCCTCATGGCCCTCTCCACCGAAGGCCCGCTGCGGCCGCAGAAGACCGCCTGGCTCGGTACACCGGCCTTCCTCGACTTCTCGCTGCCTGCAGTGGTCCTGCGCCTGCGCGATCCCATCGTCCCCGGCGCCGAGCTGCTGCCGACGATGTGGGTCAACGGCAACCAGATCGACAAGCTCCAGCTGAGCCCCGCCGACGAGCGGGCCGCGGCCGTCACCGCCATCGCCGTCCTCGCGGTCGGGCTCGGGCTGGTCTACTTGCGGCTGCGCCGCATCCCGCGCGAGGACGCGCCCGCCCTGAGCGCGCCCGTGGCGGCGGCGCTCATCGCCCTAGCGCTGCTCGCGGCACCGATCAGCTGGCCGCACCATCAGGTGGTCCAGCTCCCGGGCACCGCGGCGCTCGCGATCGAGCTCCTGCGGCGGCGCAGCCACGGCCTGTTAGCCCTCCTCGCCGTCGCCTTCCTCGTCCCCCAGTGGACCTACACGGTGGTCATGGGGCCGTACCTCGCCACCTACGGCGCGCAGGCCACGGCCCCGGTCACCGCGTGGGCGCTCACCACCCTGCCCGCGGCGGCGATGGCCGTGCTCTTCGGCCTCCACCTCGAGGCCCTCCGCGGCCGCCTGGAAACCACCCACGTCCTAGGCCGACTCACGGCAGCGGTCCCGTGAGCCAGGAGAGGGACGGCCGGGCGGGCTAGGCGCGCGGGGCGGGGACGGGCGGGGCGCCCCCCCGGCGAAGCGCCGGCGAGACCCAGCTGGCACCTCTTGTAGCCGCACGAACCAGGCGGTGAAGCCGGGGCCGGTGGCGATTCGACTTCCCCCTTGCCTGGCTTCTCGAGGGATCGGGCAGCGGATGGGCGGCGACCAGCAACCGGTGCGAGCGGCCGCCCGGCGCGGCGGCATCGTGGGGCCGCCACGGCGACCGCGAGCATGTCGACGTGCGCGTGCGTCTTGCCGGTGAAGTAGTCGACCTTCTCGCGGAGGTAGACGAACCCGAGCATCTCCTCGCCGTCGGCGGCGACCAGCACGACATGGTCATCGCCGGGCTGCGCGAGCGCCTCCCGCAACGCCGCCCGCTCCGCGCCGCCGATCTCCGCGGCGGTGCGCCACGGCGGCAGCGGCACCTGCCCGAGGCGCGCGGTGGCTTCGAGCAGACGGTTGACGTCGCCGGGCTCGGCCTCCCGGACCGCGATCGCGCCGGAGGTCGTCACGGGGGCGTCAGGGCTGGTGGGAACTCGATGTCTCGGCGTACACCGGCGACGTCACCACTCGCATCGCACGTAGAGATCGCATCTTCATGCGTTCCCGGCGACACCGCTCCGGCCCTAACCTCGAGAGATGTCCCTGCGGATCAGCCGGTCGTTCCCCTTCGCGGCGATCCTGCACCTCGCCGCGACCTCGGCCATGGCCGCGGCGTTCCACGTCAACAGCACGCTCGACAAGCCGGACGCCGACATCGGCGACGGCGTCTGCCAAACGGCGGCGAACACTTGCACCCTGCGCGCCGCGGTCATGCAGGCGAACGTCGTGCCCGGGAGCACCACCATCCACCTGCCGGCTGGAACCTACACGTTGACTCGACTGCCAATCGGCGACAACGGCGCAGACACCGGCGACCTGAACTTCGCGAGCACGGCCGGTGCGATCACCCTGATCGGCGCCGGCGCCGAGTCGACCATCATCGACGGCAACCTGCTCGATCGGGTGATCCGCATCCAATCGAACCTGCCCGTCACGCTGTCCTACGTGACCATCCGCAACGGTTCCGCCGTAGAGGGGGCGGGCGTCTACATGTCGTCCGGCCTCGCCACGCTGTACCGGGTGACGATCCGCGACAATCGCGCGCAGATTGACGGAGGCGGCGTGGCGGCCGTGGACGGCCCGAACCAGAAGATCCTCGAGAGCACGATTCGCGACAACCACGCGGGCATTAGGGGAGGAGGCATCTTTGCCAGGTCCGGAGCGACTGTGGAAGCCTCCACGATCAGCGGCAACTCGGCGAACGGAGGCGGCGGAGTCTTTGTTGCGGTCCCAGCGGACCTGCGCATCGTCCAGAGCACCATCAGCTCGAACCGCGCCGAGCACGACGGCGCCGGCGTCCTTGTCATGGGCGGAGCCACCGCAAACGTCTACAGCTCGACGATCGTGTTCAACATGGCAGACTCGGACGACGACGGCAAAGGCGACGCGGGCGGGCTCATGAACTACTGGGGCGGCACGGTCAACGTCCGCAACTGCCTGATCGCCGGCAACTACATCGTCAACTTCTTCGACTGGGACGACTGCGTGGGAACGATCGGCTCCTACGGTCACAACCTCTTCTGGGATGTTGCGGGCTGCTCGATCGGCGGCCCGGGAGGGTCGGACCTGCTCAACGACCTCGGCACGATCGGGCCTCTGGCGAAAAATGGCAGCGCGACGCAGACGCACGCGCTCCTTCCCGGCAGCAACGCGATCGACGGCGGGGACCCGGTGAACGGCTGTCTCAGCCCTACCGGAACGTTCGCCACCGATCAGCGCGGCGTGCCGCGGGTCAACGGCGCGCGGTGCGACGTCGGCGCCTACGAGGCCGGGATCCTCTTCGCCGACGGCTTCGAGATCGGCGATCTCTCCGCCTGGCCGTCCGCGTGGTCGGGCTGACCGGGTCGGCAGGTCGGCGCCGTCCGCAAGTGACAGCCGATTCCGGTGCGGTGCGAGATCGCATGTTCATGCGTTCCCGGGGATCCGGCACCAGCCCTAACCTCCGGACGTGTCTCTCCGCGCCCGCTGGTCGCTCCTCCTCGCGGCGATCCTGCACCTTGCCAGCACGGCCGCCCTTGCCACGGTTTTCCAGGTCAACAGCACGCTCGACCAGCCGGACGGCGACTCGCTCGACGGCATTTGCCGCACCATTGCCAACACCTGCACTTTGCGCGCCGCGGTGATGCAGGCGAACGCGAACACCTCCGGTGGAGACTCGTTCATCTACCTTCCGGCGGGCGTCTACCAGCTCACCCGTCCGCCCTCCGCCCCCAACGACGCCAACAGCGGGGACCTGAACTTCTCCCAACCCAGCGCGGGCGTCTATGTGATCGGCTCGGGCGCCGGGTCGACGATCGTCGACGGCGGCGCGCTCGACCGGGTGTTCAGGGTTGAGGCGGGACGCCTGGTAGGCCTCTACTCCCTGACTGTCCGAAACGGCTCAGGGGTTGACGGCGGGGGCATTCTCGTCCTCGGGCGAGCGGTCCTGCAGCGCGTGACGGTCCGCGACAACTCCGCGGTCAACGGAGGCGGTGTCAAGGCGCAGGGCTCCGGCCTCTCGATCGTGGAGAGCACGATCCGCGACAACTCGGCGTTCGGGGCGGGAGGTGGCTTCTTCCAGGACAGCGGAGTGGTGACCGTCGACCGCTCCACGATCAGTGGCAACTCGGCCGAAGACGGAGGCGGGATCCTCCTGAGCTCAATGTCCACCCTGACCATACTCGAAAGCACGATCAGCTCGAACCGAGCAGAACGCACGGGCGGCGGACTCTCCCTCTACAGCCAAAACAGCGTGAACGTCTACAGCTCGACGATCGCCTTCAATCAGGCTGACTCCGACGACGACGGTACGGGCGACGCAGGCGGGATCTTCAACGACCAGAGCACCGTGAACCTCCGGAACTGCCTGGTCGTCGGCAACTACATCGTCAACTTCTTCGACTGGGACGACTGCGTGGGAACGATCGGCTCCTACGGTCACAACCTCTTCTGGGATGTTGCGGGCTGCTCGATCGGCGGCCCGGGAGGGTCGGAC